>Ga0214542_1001005_pt1 | contig 56068 bp, 35 predicted proteins | sample CNSS1metaG_FD_160096 | JGI IMG/M metagenome (GOLD analysis project Ga0214542, IMG submission 160096) | Root nodule microbial communities from cowpea collected in UCLA plant growth center, Los Angeles, California, USA - CNSS1 | ecosystem: Host-associated > Plants > Roots > Nodule | place: USA...
CTGATCTCCATCTTTCTAATAAAGAACTGATGAGGAAGTGGTTGACATCCATGTCTGGGATGTACAAGGCGTGTCCGAATCCAGCTTGATGCATTAAATTTATGACACGGGGATCAAGTATGTCTTGATTGTTTAGTATCCAAACTCCAGCTCTTCTCGGTCTAAGAACTCGTTCTCGTCCTTCCCATAAGTCGTGAGTGATATGCTCATGCTGAAGCCGGAGTAGTGACATATCGTGAGGTAGGCGTCCATTTCGTGCCATGCTAAATTAAGAATGGTAAATAAAAATTAGAATCTAAGTGTGCAAATTAATTAAAAAAAAAGTATTAAATCATACTTGAACCTTGAAAATAGAAGCTATCAAAGATGAAGTATTCAACACTCTCCCACTGCACGCAAACTTCAAACAATTCTCTCCCAATCTAAGCACAATACACAAACTGAAATATATGAATCTGATGCATATGGATGCAACTTGAAGGTATTTAAACCAATGCCTTGGTTCCTCACGTGAATGCACAATAGCTTTCCATCAATAATTTAATATTTTCGTGCAATGTGGTTGAGAGCATGCATTCAGAAAAGCCATTTAAAGCTGCCAACCCTTTAGACCAGTGCATGTTAAAATTGGACTGTGCATGGCATAGGGAGTAGGAGGAATCTCTGAATTCCACTATTTTCCTGAATTCGTGGCTTGGAACTAGCGCAACAGGGAATCCACACTTGACGAGCACGGTCAAAGAGGAAATAAATGCGCGCAAATTCGCGCGCGTGATGTTGTCAGGTAGCGCAACACTGAAGTCGTCATCAGTGCAGACGACAACTAAAGTGAAGTTGTCACTGGTTCGGACGACTTTCATTTAATGTCGTCATTAGTGCGGACGACTTTCACTTAATGTTGCCAGGCCCCCTAACGGTTTCTACACTGTTCAATTAATGAAGTCGCTGGCTCAATGAAGGCACTGGCTTAATGAAGTAGTTGGCATTAATGCGGTTGGCTTAATGAAGTAATTGGCATTAAGACGACTTATTTATTAAGAAACAGTGTCCTTAATGACGTTTGTGTGCATTAAAATAGGTTCTTTAATATGGTTGACCGCTGCCATTAATACTGATTCTCTGCACACGATTTAAACACCACTTTCTTGTTCAAGTCTCATAGTTTTTTCTCCCCTTATTATTTCTGACCCTACGAAATTTTTACTCTTCACCATATTTGCACAAAAATGGCAGGACAAAGTGAATATCCAGATATTTTGTCTGATTTTAGTGAAGATGAGTTGGTTATCAACCAATATACAATCCATACAACAAATCATACTGGTTTTTTCAACTCTTAAGGGAGCACGTTACACCACAATCAAACCTCTGCTTGATAACAGACAGGGGGAAAGGCATATTGGCAGCCCAACAATCTGAAGAAGTACAATAGGAAGCAGATGGATTGCAATCAGTATACTGCATACGTCATATTGCTTCCAATTTCAACAAAAAATTCAAGAATCATGAATTGAAAAATCGGTTAAAGAATATGGGTAATAAAATTTTTCTTTCAGTCATCATATTCGATAATTAAATTAATTAATATAATTGCATTTTTACAGCTTACGAGGTCAAACAACCCATATTCGATGCTAAATTTGCGGCTTTGAGATCACATTCACCAGAAGTGGCATCTTGGATCGATAGGATACCACTACAAAAATGGACTCAGGCCTACGACGGGGGTAGTAGATTCGGACACATGACAACAAACCTGGCAGAATGTATGAATTCTGTTTTGAAAAGAGCTCGTTCATTACCAATTTGTGCTCTAATTAAGGCAACATTTGAAAGGACCGCAACATGGTTTGTTGAGAGAGGGGTTAAGACAGACTCCATGTTACGAGCAGGCCACCAGTATCCCGAGGAAATTAATACTATTATTAGAAAAAATCAACAACAAGCGGGAATGTGTCAAGTGCGTCGATACTCACGAGACAATAATGAATTTCAAGTTCAAGAGATGTTTTCTCCACATGATCACCGCCTACCAATGTCTTTTACAGTTAAATTAAATGATTGGTGGTGTGATTGTGGTCATTTTCAAGCTGTTTGTCATCACGTAATAGTTGTTTGCTCTTTCTCACATATAGACCTAACCACATACATCTACCCAGTTTATAGCCTCTACAACATCAACAAAGCATATGAAATACAATTTCATCCGGTTAGGAATAAAGAATATTGGTCCATATACACCGGACCAAATTTCATTCCAGACCCAAACATGTGTCGTAGGGTAAGGGGAAGACCACCAACTAATAGAATCCATAATGAAATGGATGAACCAAATCCAAACAGACGAAGCAAATGTTCACCTTAATGTCGTCCTCCCGCCAGACGACACGACCCACTTTTGCAATATTATTTCAAACCGATCACATTTTACAAATACGCCTCAAAACAGACCCCTTTTTACAAATTTCCCCAACATAAAGCTTCTAACATCACTGATTCTTAATATCTACATCATATATGAAAAAATATTTATTTTTTAACAAGGTTTTGACGATGTTCACGTGACAGTATTTTATTGAAAACAAAAAAAAACTTGGTGTGGCCTGAAAAAAAAAAGAAAAAATTTGATATAACTTAAAAAGAAAAGTTTGTCGCTAAAAACTTTATCACACTGTCATTAGCCAAACCATATTTCTCTTCTGACAAATAAGGACACTAGCATAAGTAAACTATCAAGAGTAGTTTCACCCCATCACCCGCAAACCTGGATATGGAAAATTTGTCACAATGGAATTAAAGAGGTATAATCTGCAATTAAAAAAAAGAAAGAAAAAACCTCTTTTGTGTGATTTGGGTTTTGAGAAAGAAAAACTTGGTACGAAAGAAGAAAAACAGGGTGCAGAAAACAGTGGAAACAATTGAAAACCTAAACTCCCCTAGTGACCCGAAACTTTAAAGAGCAGGTGGAGTTTGAGGGAAAGGATCAGAAATAGATGAAGAATGCATTTGATTATTCTATCATGTTGGAATGGATGAGGAAGAAAAAAGCGGAGACAGAAAAGTGATACATATTAGGAAGCAAAATAGTCATTTGACTATTAAATCAAATTTCTAAAATTATTTTTTAAGTGATTTTTATTTTTTCTATTTTTTTATTTTAAAATTTTAAAATAATTTAAAAGATGATACTTCATGTTATAAAAAGATTTTTAAAATTTAATACTTAAAATATTATTTTTCTATTATTAATATTAATGGAAGGAAGTAAATATTGTGTTTTTATTTTATTTTACCATGTTATTTTAGTTTCACGGATTTTTATTTTTATTTTTTTAAGGATAACGTTAATCGGTAGTATTTGTGAATGAGAGACTAAAACTCATAATTTCTCTCGCCCTTCATTTTTTTTCTCATCTTCGTTTCAAATCCTCTTTCATTCTTTCTTTTAAACCATTCTCTCGTGCTTTATTAAATTTAATATATATTTATTTAGTTATATGTGAATTTGTTTAAATTTGAAATATTTTTTTAATAAATGTCAATATACAATTAAAGGGATTTGAAGTTGCTTTTTAGAGATGAAGAAAATTTATAATATAAAAGAAAGAGCTTAGAAGTTAAAAGGAATAGGAAGAGTTAAGGATCGAGTGAGCGAGAGAATTAGCTTTTGTGGTTATTTGGACGTGGTAACAAGGCAAATGAAAAAGAATAAAACGATATTAGATTAATTAACACCGTGGAAAATAAAATGTAAATAAAGAAGAAAAAATATCATTTATATGTTATTATAAAGAAATAATATAACCAACATGCTTCTTAGACAGAGATGTTATCTTAAATAAATATGGTGTCATAAACTAGTAACTTTGTTCATATTTAAGTGATTTTTTTTTAATAATTATGTTACTTTAAAAATTAAATAATGATTTTATGCATTTTTTTTAGAATGAATATACAGTAATTCATTCATCTTTAATGAATTTTATAATCTTTTAAAAACTCTAATCATCTTTTCTGTTTCATATCCAATTTCCTACTTCAGAATTTTTTGATGAATAAACATCATAAATCTTACACCTTATAGGTAATGCTAAAGTAAATACTAAGATCGCTAATTCCAAATCATGAGTAGTGTAGTTTTTCTCATGATTTTTCAACTATTTATAAGCATAAGCTACGACTTTTAATTATGAGTGGTGTAGTTTTTCTCATGAATTTTTAACTATTTATAAGCATAAGCTACGACTTTTTCCTCTTGCGTCAACACACACCCCAGATCTTAGTGAGAAACATCACAATAAACATCAAAAGGTTTTCTTGTATCTAGTATCACTAACACTGGTGTACTGGTTAACCTCTACTTTAACTCTTGAAAGCTCGGCTAGCATCTATCAGTCCAAGCAAATGGTTGACCTTTATAGGTCAACTAGGTTAAAAGTGCAACTACTTAAAGTACCGGTGTGTATATAATTATGTTGTGCAAATTGTATGCATGTGTTATGAATTGTACTGTAAAGGTAATTCATTGGTTGATTGAGGATATCTGAGGATTTTTAAGATCAATGAATCTTAGGTTGAGGCAATTTAGAAAAAGTATAACAATCAAATAACTCATTTCATCATTGGAAACTCTAAAATTTTGTGAATTTGGTAGTTGTTATTGCGTTAAGTGTCACTGCATCATTGTTAGGCACTGTCTTGGCATAGAGCTCCATGACTTTTAGCGTTGGGTGTGACCCCTATTTGATTGAGTAAACTCCTAGTTAAATAGCATCAAAGGTCCTGGCGTCGAGCATTGCCTAATACCGTTGGGCACTCACTTCATAGAGCTCCAGTGGTTGGGGTATGTAGGTTGGACACTCCTTTCACAAAGATCTCCAATGGAAGACTACGATGGGTGCTGGTGGAGTGACATCGGGTGCAGGGAAAGGACATTAGGCATTGGGCCTTGACGCTGAGCACAATTTTGCTCTATTTTATATTTTTGAATCTTTATAATGTAGACATTTTGGAAATTATGAGAATTGAAGTGTGTGGTTGTTTGGTATGAGGATAATGTATTGATCCCAAAGGAGAAATACCATATTGATCTAGTATTAGTGTGTATTGAATACTGATTCTATGAAAGGATTATCCTTACTCTACTACCATCCTACTCATATAGATGAAGGTGCATAGTTGTAAGAATTGAAGGAGATTCTATATTTAGAGTTTGAGGATTAATCAACATTTGAAATATAAAATTCACTCTATCATGCTCAATGAAGAGAAAATGACCTATTTGTTATAGTTGTAGTCTTAATATTCTAGAAATTGTGTCATATATTTCATTGGTGTATGAGACTATGTGCTTGATTGACTGGTGTTTTTAGTTTTGTTATGCTTTGCATTATTAAAAGCTATAATTGGTGCTACTTATCTAAAATAAATGGTAAGTGATTAAATTACATCTAAAATAAATGGTAAGTGATTAAATTACATTGAATTATTAGTCATACTTTACTTACACTCTAAACAAATCCATAAACTCTTACTTCATTATTGGAGAGTCTTTTGCATGTGAATCTTTCTCTATAGGAATCGGCCTACCTTATAAAGGCATCCCCAGGATTTCGTCACGTATCTTGTAGAAAATTTTGTAAAACTACTGTAGAAAATGGAATAAGGATTATAACCTTCCACCATTGTCATTGTCATGAGAATCCTTTAATGTGTTTCTTAGTTCAAACCCTTACTCTCTAAACTTTGATGGTATAATACATTGTAAAAGAGAGCACCTATAAAATTTATAGAACTCTCTGCCTAAAACTAATTGCAATAATAAATTGTTGTCAATCCAAATTGATGTTAACATCATTTAGAAGTGTCACGTATTAAAATATAGGTTTCTCATGTGTCGAAATTTGGGTTATCTTTTATCCTCTAACTCATCTGATTTTGACACTTGGCAGAAGTAGAATATGACCAAGATTTTAACACTTGGAAGATCCAAACTTTGGCACATGGAAGATTCAATTTTTGACACGTGACACTTTCAATCGACTTTAATATCAATTTAACGAAAATGACCACATTAATCGTTTTTACATAAGTAAAGATTCAATTAAGTCTTTTTTATAAAATAAGGTTTCAATTGAATAAAAAAAATATAAGAATCAAAATTAATAAAAAACCTAAATATGGAATTACTAACTAAGCCCTCCATGAAAAAGTCTGAAAAGAAGGAAAACTTATAAAAATAAGAATATAATATATTATAAACATGAAATAAAAAATTATTATATATTTCAAACTTTTTCCACTAATAGAAAGAAATTTGCATGAAAAATTAATATGATAATCAATTATAAAAAAATTATCAAATATTAATATTTTATTCATAGTAATTAGTTTTAAATATAATAACATATTAGTTAAAATAAATTAAATTAATATAAATTTTAATATTTGATTTAGTATAATACATTTTCATTTCAAAATATAAATTTTATTTATTGAAATTAATCATATTTTTTAATTTTAAATTTATTTTAGTTCTAATTTATTTTTTATTAAGTTCTTTAAAAGAAATTATTTTAAAAATTACATTATGACACTAATCAAATCATCTACAAACTTTTCATTTATTCTCCTTCACTTCTCACTTACTTTTCTCTCTATACAACTTTAAGTGTAATTTCAAAAATTGATATGTAGAATATTTGATAAAGAATAATTTTTAATTAAATTAATTAGTGAATATTGCATTTATGATTACATTAAAATAACATGGTTTTTTAGATGTTCACATGTTGTCATGACTAATCAATATCACGACCTTTAATAAATGTAATTTTGATTTTCTCATTATGTGTTTGAGATTGCCCTACAAGAAAACAACAATTTAGAATTGATAAAAAAGAATTGAAAAATTGGAAAACCAACGCTATAGTATGCTCAATGCGTTGCAACTCACCGAAACACAAAACCCATGGATGCTATGAAAAACTACAGTTGACCATAAATAGACAAAAGGGTGTTAACTAAGTCGTCTCTAAGATCGACACTACAATAAAATAATGTTTATTTATAGTCGACTAAACTCTTGCTAAGGTCAACTCTAATAAAAAATAAATAAAGTGTGTCGTCCTGGTTTTCGTTATTGGCATGTCAACTTTAAAATTATTTTTTGGGTTGGAATCATCGTACCGAACGCTAAGGCTGACTCTAGCTATATGTAGTCTTCCAAACATTTTGTTTGATGAATTTTCATACGCTGCTTAACATGATACCTAATAAAGTGTAGGCATAAATACATTCAATCATAATTCTTTTACAAACATAAATAAAGAAAGTAGGTTCTTCCTATGAATTACAAACACAAATAAATAAAGTTTTAATAAAATATCAATCAATTTAGTTATCCAATTTTACAGAAACACTTTTAACCGACTCTAAAGTGCCTTCATTTCACTAATGTGGCATGGAAGATCCTGTCATGGATGCCAACAAACTAAGAATATGTAAGAATTTATGAAATATGATGTTACTTATTTCATTAAGTGTTGTTAGTGTTAGACCAAAATAGAGCTTCGCAATAAGAAAAAATAAAAAAAGAATTTGCCGCCAAAGATGGCAGGTATGAATAACATATTTAAAAACTATGCAAAAAACTTCAAAGTAAATGAACTAAATGAAAAACAAGTGTTGATGCAAACACATAAGTTAGAAACTAAAGAAATTATACATGATAATACTAATATTTATAAACATAAATGCAAACTACAATAAGAAACTACTTCATATTTCCTCTACAAGTAATATCTTTAAGAAACCTCAAGCCTTGGTTAACCTCACCACCAACTACACTTGCAATATTCACAACGAGTTATTATGGGAGAACAACAAATCATATGAGCCTTGGCATCAATTTCAAACCCTAAAAATATAACGAAATTCATGTTTTGATTAATCAAATCAAAGGCCACAATGAATTTCAGAGTTGGAGTGGAAGATTGAAACATTAGATATCAACTGACATCGTGAATAGATTGAACAACTCCATGAGCTCTTAAACAGAAAAGTACTATCATGAGTGAGTGGAATATTGAAGATGAAATAGTAGAAAGGGGAGTAGGTTACCGATTTGGAGCACGTGAACCCACGATGAGAAGGAACTAACATGAACGGTGGTAAGAGGTGGAACCAACGGTGAAGAGTAATACGACAATGAGAAGATAATGCGATGATAGGGAGATGAGCTAAGGTACATTCCACATTTTCTTCAACACTGGTGAGTAATACAATGGTGAAAAGGTGATTCAATGAAAGGGAGATGATCGAAGGCACACTCTGCATCTTCTTTGATGAGCGAGGGAAAAACCTAAATCAAACTATTCTACGTTACTCTTTCTCTAAAGGAATTACTTAATGTTAGTCGTAAAGAAGTCTTTTAATTTTTTTCATTTTAACAAATTTATTGAAAAAACTTTCTTAATTAGTTTATTTTTTTCATCTTTTTTTTAATATTTCAAAAAAAAAGTATACATTTTAAAAATTCTATTTTACAGCATCAACATGAATATAAATATATTGTTAATCTATTAAACATATAACTCTTTCTTAAATTATAATTTAAAACTACACAAATTTCAAATAAAAAATTATAGTTTTACATAAATATTTTTTTATTTATTTCCTTCTTTATAACAAAATAAACTAAAATTTTAAATTTTAAAAAATAACAAAAAAAAATATATCACTACATTATTTTTTGTAATCTTAAAATATGACATTTCTTTATTTAAAATATATATTTTTAATTTAAACAAAAAAATTAAATTCCAATTCAAAATTCAGTTTTCCAAAAAACCAAATTCTAACTGGTTTTGTGATGTAGGATCATATATTTTAAGTTTTGTCTTTTGGGTTCTAGGGAACCGAATTCCTACTTAATCACAAGACCATGTTATCCTTGTAATATTTATCTATCCTTATAATATTTATCTACATTATGCTATTTCAGTAAAAGTAAAATTAACGTGGAATCGTGCCACTGTTCAAAAAAAGTCAACAATCTTGTGTGCATGTTGATAATATAGCTTGCAACAATTTATACCATATATTCTTAACCCAAATTATACATACATATATGGGAGGTAGAATGGAATTAATCATACCACTATACAAGATTGTTAAAATTTACAAGGAAATAATTGGACTATTAAATTATAATTTTATAAAACTAAATTGTTTATGTCAAATTAAATTTTATTAAAATTAAATTAAATAATAATATTATAGTGATAAAATTATTTATATTTAATACATCTTAAAAAATTTAATTTATGTAAGATATGTTAGAAAAAAATTCATCAGATCATAATTGACTTTGATTAAATACAAAGAGTTTAAACAATAATCTTTCTTAGAGTAGATTTGATAGATGTGACGATAGATGCAATGTGTCGTCTGCCACAACAAATGTAAACTACCTTTCGTATTTATCTTTGTGTTATGAGCTTGAATAGACAATAAAGATACATAGTGTTAACCATTTCATGGTACAATTCAAATATTATAAATTTTAGATTCTATGTTGTTGAGATAAACTTATGAAGAATTGTTTAAAAATCTTTTGATAAAGAATATTTTAATGTTGCATAATGCTTATAATCCTTGTAAAGAGTTTGAATGTGTCAACTATGCATAGAGAATAATCTTGTATGCTCATGTATTTTACTCCAATTTAGATAAAATTTCTCTAACCTAGAAATTGATAAATTATGTCAAGCATTACATTGTTGCTTGTAAAAAAAAAAGTGTATAATGCATCTCTATGCATGAAAATGGATAAATACAACGTGAAGAAAAAGACTTATATGTTAATAAGAATTAATTTGTTTTCTTAAATATTTTCATATGATTTTTTAAGAAAAAATTAAGATTGATTGGAGTAAAATATTTTATAGGATATTTTGTAATTATGAATATATTTTGATATGATTTCCTAAGAATAAGCTAGGAAATCATAAATTGACCCTAATTTCGGATCAAAAGATATTTTATAATTATTGTAAATATTCCTAGCACTATTTATTGCGGGAATAGCAATAGTGAGAGGTGTCAAGCCATCTTTTCATGACATATGTCGCAACTAAAATCGTGATAGGATGACGAACCGAAAATAAAATTTGAAACAAAGAGTGTTTGGAGTTGTCACATAGTTTATTTTGTAAAATTATAGAAAAAAAAAAAGATAAGACAGTGTATGCAAAAAACCAAATTTTGGATCTGGGAGTCGGTTATGCGTGGGGAAGGTATTAGTACCCCTATAATGTATGTCCTAAGACTGTACCTTTAATTAAATGTGAAAAAACATGTGATTTTTTTTCAAAATGTTTATTTTTTTTTTCAAAGGAATAATAAAAGAATGTATAAAAAGAAACATTTTTTCTTGTTAGGTATAGGGATTTCAATGAGGCGGATAGGATACAGGTAGTAAGTCCCTCGTACCCTACAAGCTACATAAATATTCACTTTGTACTTGTACACATATCCATCGGGTAGGCCTAAGCATTGGTCGGGTTGGATCGGATTCGGGTTCAATAAGCCCAATCCAGTACAATTCGAATCTGATATTTTTGAATCCACAATCGACTGTTTAACTTCTCGGATTAGTCAGATTCGGGTTATCGAAGTTACGGTTTGATTTGGATGGATTCGGGTTATCCAAATCTTAGAGATAAAAAAATGGAGTTGAAAGAAGATGAGATAGAAGTTGTAAAGTCCGACCAAAATGAATGAAAAACTCAAAATAATGAACGAAAAACCCAAAGCATACAATCATGTAAACGAACCAAATGGACATGACTTGACAAAAAGCACCACCAACCGGCATCGAAAGCAATAAAGCCGCAACACCATGGCATCCAAAGCAAGGCTTAAGGGCCACCAATTGGCTTGAGAGAAACATGGGAGAAATTTGGGAAAAAATAGAAATGAGTTGTGGTGGCACCAATAGATTAGGTTAACTGGGAAGAAAGTTGGGGAAGAAAACAAATGGGCTGCGAGCACTAATTAGGTTAAACAAAAGTGAATTGGGTCGTGTTGGATATCCGCGGATTTAAATTTTAATATCCATATCCGACCACCCAAACCCATTTTTACCTGAATTTCGTGATCCATTTAGACCCGACTCGTATGAAACCGCCCGAATAACAAATTTTTTTACGGGTCGGACAGGTTCGGACGAATTCGCATTATTTGCTCAGCCCTACCATCGGGTATCTGTTATGCGGGTACCCGCATAACTTTTTAATATCCATGGATATCCATCGGGTATCTGTTATGCAGGTACCCACATAACTTTTTAATATCCATGCATATCCATCGGGTATCCGTTATGCAGGTACCTGCATAACTTTTTAATTTCCACGAATATCCACAAGTACCCGCAGATACTTACAAAAAAATAAAAATAAATATTTAACAACATATTTTAATCATAAATTCAAATGAAATACAATACATAACATTCATAAATTTCAAACAAAGTCCAAAAAATCCATTTAAATAAGATTGAATGTCAGTTTACAAAGAAATAATTTTTTTTAAAACTAATTGATAAAAAATTAACTCATTCAAAATCAATATGTTAATATTTTAATTATATATATATATATATATATATATTTTTAATTTAAATTAGAGTATAACAGGTACGAATATCCATGGGTACAAATACTATGATACCTGTACCCGCCTCATTAACATGCGGGTACAAAAAATATTTGTACCTGTTGCCCGCGAGTATCCATTTACAATATATATTTCCTACCCATTGCGGATTTTATCTGCGGATACCCGCGGGTACGGATTTCTTTGACATCCCTAATTGGGTCCAACAAGGATTAATCATCACCCATATCTTCATTTTCCATTCACAATGGGAGAATAAAGGTTACATAGTTCTTTATGAAAAAACTATATGAGAAATGATTTAATTTTTATTTGGTGAACCCGACAAAAATTGAGTTTTGCTCCTATGTATTTCCATTCATGATGAAAGATAAGAATCAAGTATTTCTTAAAGAAAAAACTATTTGTGAAATTATTTAATTTTTATTTGGTGAACCTCACAAGGATTGACCTTACTCTTTCATATTTGTGAAAATCAGGTATCATATAGTTTTTAATGAAAAAATTATTCAAAAAATATTTGAAAAATGATTTGATTTTCTTGATAATTTTAAAAATCTTTTTATTTAAATATTTTAATATTTTGAATTATTTGAGAATTATTTTACATGATGCGAACGGTTGAACAAAACGAAAAATAAATTCTTTTTTAATTTGTAATTTTTTTTTAATTTTTTAATCTTTTAGTCTTTTATAATTTTTATTTTTTTTAATTTATTTAAAAGTGAATATGAACGTAACTGCAATGCAAACAACCGAATAGACATCAAATATCTCACCTTCGTGAACATGTCAACATCATTTGATAAATTGAAGGGTTCAAATACAAAGTAATAAGAATAGTGAAGGAAGAAGAAGAGAGAATAATAAAACTGAAAAAGTTGCTCTAGAAACTAAAGCAAGAAGATTTGAAGAAAGAAAGATTATAACTCCCACTGAGAAAATTTGAATACTATGGTAAAAAAGTTTTCCAAATCCTCACAAAATAAGAACAAAGTCTCGACACTAGAAAAGAGTAGAACAAGAAACCATATCAACATACGTTTTAAAAATAATAAGACTGATAATGTTCAGATTAATTGTTGTTTTTTTAATATGAAGAGTATATATATATATATATATATATATATAAATAAAAGACAATATTTTAAGTTTACCTGATAGTATAATTAATGATATGAAAGTTAACTTTGTCTTCTTTATTACAAAATAATTATTAAATACCAATCAGCTATAAAGACAAAAAAAATAATTAATTACTATAACGAGTAATTTAAATATCAATTTATAAATAAAAAATTATTAGTATATAAAATAACTTATATTATAAATAAAAGTTATAATTAATTTATAAATTAGAACCTAATTTGATTTCTAATATTAATCTAATTTTAGCTACTAATAAATTAGTATCTAAATAGTGTCTAAGTTAAAATTAATCTTGTTTCATCAAATTTCAAGAATTGAATTACAGATTTATACTCTTTTTTTTGGTAACCATCAATTTTATTTTCCAATGAATTCCTCAATTACACTATAACACCTCTAATCTTATATTATAAACGAGGATTAAATATGTTTTTGTTTTTGAATCTCAATGAAAATTTGAATTAAATTTTGTTTGAAATCTTAATCTAATTTAGTCCCCAACTTTATAAATTTATGAATTTAGTCATTTTATAAACAATTTTATTATTTATTTCACGTATTAAACGAGTTTCATTATATCATTTTATACATTTTCGTTTAAATATTAGGTAAGAATCGTGTTTGAAACATTAAACAAACTTAAAAAAAATTGATTAAAATAATCAAATCGACACATTATTTTTAAAGATTAGAGACTAAATTAGTACAAAATTTTAAAGAAAGACTCATTCCAAATTGTAATGGCACTCTTAAAAGATGATCTTTGTTCCCCGTGTAAAGCTCACTTGCAATTCCACTTAGTATCTACAACGTTCCAATTCCACTACACTAACTTTATTCTTTCCGAGTAGAAAAAGAAGGAGAAGCTTCTCAGTTCCCAAAATAAAAAACAATAAAACCCTCTGATTGAAAAATGAGTGAATGATTATTAATTTTCCTTCTCCAAAACTCTGGGGAATTTCTCTATACACCAATGTGAGTATATATATTCACTCTCCTCACTCTCAAGTAAAAGTGTCTACTCATTTGTGTTGTAACGTGGTTTTCAATGGATTATTATAGGTATCAAGATATTCTGTTAGTGGGTGAGGGAGATTTTCATTCTCACTGAGTTTGGCTAGGGCATTTGGCACAGCCAAAAACATGGTTGTTACCTCTTTGGATTCTAGAGGTACATTTTTAGCTATATACATTATTGAAACATTCTACATTTGATGCATGTAGCTCTACAAACATGGTATATATAATATATTAACATGGTATATATAGTATATTATTTGGAATTAAAGTGTGTGTCTAGATACCACTTTCAGGTTTTACAGAGGGGGTTTTACTGGGGAGAACAACACCAATGAGACCTGAACCCAACCACATAAGACACTGACACCACTCTCAACCCAAAACCTTAAGGCAATGGGTTTATGGGTCTTTATTCTTATATAGTGCTCTACTTTCTCATTTCTGGTCAATGTGAGACTTAGACTCACACTTGTATTCCTAACAACCACATTAAGTTAGAATGAGAAAAATGAGCAACATATAAAATAAAATATACATAAATACATTGTCTTAAGATTGTTGCTGCTAAATCCACGACGTGAGCCCGAGTGGAGCAATCATCGGGGCAAATCTTGGTGGTAGTAGCAAATATTCAAATGAGAATTTTGAAGACCAAAGAGGGAAAATGTTCCATGTAAACGACACTTGCATATGAGTTAGTCCATCCTAAGGGATGGAGAATGTCCATCTGATAGAGCCTTGGTTAGAAATTGTATTAATCTCTTATGTGGGATGAATTTGAGTTTTATTGATGTTGTATATTTTTCGTGATGGATTTTTCCCTCGAAAGACTTATCATACATTTGCTGACTGACTCATTATGTTTAATTTCATACACAAAATTTGGAAGGATCTTTGATGATTAAGTATGCAAAGGCATCACAAAACTTGAATGAACTTGAGAATCTTGGTTGTACCATTGTGAATGAAGTTGATGCACGTACAATGGCCCAACACCCACTTCTGCAACATTTAAAGTTTGATCGCGTAGTTTATAATTTTCCTCATGCTGGTTTCCGTGGTCGTGAAAGTGATTACTTCCAGATTGAGTAAGTTAATTATGCAAAAAATATGCAACTCTGCAATTATTTTGTTTACAAGTGAATTTGGATTCTCCAATAAATTTTTCTGTGTTGTTCCTATGTTACTATTTTATGTACTCAGAATCAATTTTTTATGTCAAGCAAAGTATACAGGGCCAAAATATCCAGTAAAAAATCTGAACTTGTTTACTTGTATATCATTCGTATTATGCATATTCCAACTCAGTGCAGGCTTCACAGGAACCTAGTGAGAGGATTTCTGCAGAATGCTAAACGTATGCTTACTATTTGTGGTGAAATCCATATTACTCACAAGACAAAACATCCTTATAATATGTGGAATATCAAGTTGTTGGGAAGTTGGGAGGACTTGAGCTTGTTGGAGAAGTAGAATTTAAACAAAATCTTTATCCTGGTTACAAGAACAAGAGAGGAGATGGTTCTCAATGTGATCAAAGTTTTCTTGTTGGAGAGTGCAGTACCTTCAAGTTCTCATTAAACTAAGCTAAAATAAAACATTAATATTATTGACCTATGTTTGGTGTTGGATACTCTTGAAGTGGCTTTGAAAATTGCAATATTGTGTTTCAAGCTAAGCTATATGGATTTTAAGTTATAATCATATAATTTTGTATCTACATTTCTTTCTCCCATTGTAGTCTTATTAAGTGTGAGAATAAAATTTATGAAAATTATGAAAAGTAATTTTATGAAATATTAAATCTCAGCCTTTCAACTAATTTTTATACACCAAGTGTTACTATTTTAATAATTTTCCAAACATATTTTAAATCCCATTTTTATGTTTTCATGGGAATAAGTTAGGCATGGTTCAAACAATGTATATCAAATAAGGAAAATGATCTTTACAGCTTATTATACTTATAGAATGAAAACTGCACTTACAAAACATTAAATTCCTGGACCATCATTTATTATAATGAAAAAGCTTACATAATTTTTAAAAAGGGAAGATAATAAGTTCCAGAGATACGTAGAACCACCATTCTTTTATAAGAATTTATTTATATTTACTACTCACGATGGTTCAGTACAACTCTATTGAATCGATATTTTGAAATTAAAAACAAAAAATTGTTTTAAAATATGATAGCAATTCAGAGAGTTGTGCAAAAAAATGTGTTGTCTATATACACCTTTTTTAAGGATTGAATATTTATAAGCTTTTTTTTTATATTTAATTTTTAAAATTTAAGATAACATTAATTTTTTCAGAAAGTTGTGCAAAAAATGTGTTGCCTAAATATATTTTTCCAATAGATATCTTTGATTAATACTTCCTGTTTTATGACTTGTGGATTTTTATATTTTTTATATTATTCACAGTCAATTTTAATTAACCCATACTTTTTGATGAAAGTGGGAAATGAAAAACTAATTTATTGTGGAGAGCAAAGAAATTCAGTCTAATTCCTTTGCAGGTGCAAGTAAAACATTGCAGCATGTGTGAATAAAGAGAGGAAAACACTGATAATTTCTCACTGCAGCATAGAATATGTGTACAACACAGCCAAGCCAGCTACTTCACTTTCTGTAATGTTATCCATTCTCTTCTATCTTCACTCCATTTTCTATTTTCTTTAAATACTCACTTCAAATATTAGTATACTTATATATAATGTGAAGGAAAAAAAACAAGTGGCCTATTAGCTCAGCTGGTTAGAGCGTCGTGCTAATAACGCGAAGGTCGCAGGTTCGAGACCTGCATGGGCCAGTTTTTTGATTTTGAAATAATCTTCTTCTTTTACGTTGTGGACTAGGCGTGACTGTGGGCCGTTTTTAATTTAAGAATTTTATGGGCCAGCCATTTTGTATTCAAATCACAATATTATTTGAAAATTTATAAATAAATTAATTAGTGTATGGGCCAAAAAAGTTGATAAAACTTAAGGTAAACAAATTACAATAATCTTGTTATGTTTTTTTAACTTAAAATATTTGTTCAAACCATAAATGAAATTAAATTAAATATAGATGTAATTGAATATATTTATACTTGAAAGGGTAATGAAAAAATGTTAAAGTTACATTATAATAAGTTTTTTTTTTACGGTTGGTTTTTAGCATAGTATACATATATTGAAAATTTGTAATGACAATTAAATTAGTTATATATAACATAGTTAAAAAATAAAAATATATTGAAAATCAATCCATCTTTGTGTGGAGCTCAAATATATATGACTTTAGAAGTTATATCTATATTCATCCGTGTATTTTGAAGACACAGCAGAGAAACAACATAGAAAAATCAGTAAAGAATTCAAACTTCATTATTAGATATGTATCTCTATGTTGTCAAACTTGTAGATGTCTAGGCTTAACAAATTCTTAAACTCCTAATTTCCCTTGTTTGATATCAATTTTTCAATGTACCTAATAAAGTGAAATTATTAGTTAAATGTATTATAATGTCATGAAACATAAATGAAAGTATAACTTACATGACCTACACTTGCATGACTAAAATTTAACATGAAGGTACCTTTAATAATTACTAATGTGTCAAGTAAGAAAGTATTACTCTAAAAGCATTATTGTTCCATTTTCCTCCTCAACCTTGATTATATGGTCAAAACTAACCTATGGAATCATCTTCAACTTCTTCCATTTCATCATTGTCATCACCATCAATTATATTCTCTCAACACATTTTTATCATGATAGACAAATCTTAAACAAAAGCTAAAAGCTATTTCAACATGATAAAATTATGAGAATAAAAAAACAAAAATTAATGTTTTTTTTAATCGTCTAACATAGGCTTTTCCGGTAACCTAAACTATTTTTTTTAATCTTTTATTATATATTGTGTAATATTATTTGTATGTTGAGTATGAATAAATATTTTCATTCATTATTTAATTATTGATATCATACATTTACATGTAAGAATATATATTTTATTTCATGGTTCGCTTTAATATTATTTTTTAGAATCCTTCCTGATTTACTTGTACTAAATAATAAATTATTAGTCTTTAAGTTTTTGTTTTTATAATTGTTATACTTACTTAAATAACTATTTTTATAAGATAATAAACTTTGGAATTAAAATATTACAAAGGAAATTTTAGATATATTTTTTTTAATTCGTGCATGCTAGCTTGTAAATCCATTAACCTACAAATATGTAGGGGAAAGTTAGACCTATTAAATTGTAAGGCTTAGGTCATTTGATGGGTCAAATGAGAGAAAAGATAAAAATGGAGGATCAACCAACATTGCCGCTCTCAAGGGACACCCTCTTTTACTTTACCAATTGGGATTATCTTTAACATATATAATTCACACTAGTTTGCTATATTAGTTTGAGAAAGATTTATTTTATAATTACACTTTATCGAATTTAATTTTATTATTAAATTTAAATTTTTTTATCAAATAATTACAACCTACAAATATGAAAATTATTTTTATATAACAAAATCAAAATGTTTAAATTTACTTTACTATAAATAGTTTTTACCAACTAATTGTTCTATGAAAAAGTCAAAATAACTTTTTATGTGATTAATATATTTTAATTACTTATAAAATATTCAAATCAGTTTTATTTCATTTACAATTAGTGTTTAAAAATATATTAAAAAATAACTTGATACTATTTTTCTGTTTATTACAAATTATTCAAGGTTTTAATTTATGAAGATAAGTTTTAAGCAACATTATATTTTTATATATATATATATATATATATATATATATATATATATAAATAATTGTAACACTAGTAAGTTTTTGTGAACATGAATTTCAGCTGATTGATTTTTCTTTTTAGTTGATTATTTTTTGTTCCAACTTGCTTTCTAGAATAGTATCATTTTCATCTGCATCAATTACCACTTGGTCTTGCAACTTTGAGTCAGATTTGTCTAATGCAACATGTACAAACCCTAAATGGCTATCAAAGGACAACATCATTGATGATATTTATAAGGGAATATCTACTAGACGTCAACTTAATAATTTTTATAAACATGTTGCATTTGAATCACAAGTTTAACAAAAAAATTTGAATAGCGCATTAATTGGATCATTGTCATGCATGATGAACTTAATCAATTCACTTGAAATCAAAAATAAATATAGCTTGAAAGAAGGAAAAAGCATAATAAAAATAAAACTGTTTTATTTATTTATTTTTATTATTATAAAATAAAACTGTAAAAAAATATTTTTTTGTTATTATGTTGCAATAATAATAATAATAATATATTACGCCTATGAAAAATATTATTTAAGTTTATATATATATATATATATATATATATGAATTTAAATTAAATGGATAATAATTTGGCAATAAGGTTTTATTCAATATGGTTCTAGCAAGTTCTTCAAGTGATCTATTCTTCCTTTCAACTACACCATTTTGTTAAGGAGTTTTAAGACCAGAGAAGTTGTGTTTTATGCCATGTTTTTCATAAAAGTTTTCAACCTTTTTATTTTGAAACTCCCCCCCTCCTCCACGGTCACTTCAAATAGAAACAATTTTAGAACTTTTTTCATTTTCTAAGACTTTGGCAAGTCTTTTGAAAGAAAGATAAATATCATTTTTGGATGCTAAAATAGTGTCCATGTGAACCTAGAGAAATCATCTAGACTAATGCATAGAAGTTCCCACTAAGAATCATGGTTTCAAAAGGTCCAAATAGGTCCATGTGAATTTTAGTTGAAACACAATTTTTACGCCCGAAAGAAACCTTAATTTGTTTTCGCTTTTGGTATACTTCACACATTTTATCCTTCTCAAACTTATTTTTGTAGTCCTTCAACACTACAAGAAAATCCTTAATTAGAACCAATTTTAGGAACAAAAAATAGTTAGTCACTATAGTGACAAATTTAGATACCAATTTACAAAATTAAAAATTATTGATTACTAAAATAATCACTGTTATGAATAAAAAATTATAATGGGTCACTAATTAATTAGAGACCAATTTAGAAACCAAGTCATTTTGGTAGCCAAGGTAGCTAAATTTTAGTGACCAATTTCCCTTGGTAACCAAAATCATAGTAGCTAATTTTAAAGACTAATTTAGTGATCAATTATAATATTTTATTCATAATAGTGACTATTTTAGTAACCAATTATTTATAGTTTGTAAATTAGTATCTAAATTGATTAGTTTAGTTATTAATCATTATTGGTCTCTAAAATCAAATATATTAAATTTATCTTAAATTTGTTAACACACATAAATTTAAATTGAGTCATAATTATATTCTTTTTATAAAATTCAAGTCTTACATCTTTCCTTCTTCTTTTTTCTCTTAATTGTCAATTCCTTTTAATCTTCATTCATATTTTCTTTCTTTTGACAACACATGCATAAATGGTGTGTAGGTTTCAAATATTGATTTGAGATAAAGAGAAACAAACTTAGGATTTTCAAATTAAGAACTTTATCGATCTTTCGGTCAAATCTTGAGAGTGAGAACTAATGTGGACTTCAAAATCTTAAGTTTTTTTTTGTTGGATCTTGATCTTCTTTAAGGAACAACAAATTACAAAAATAAATAATTTAATAATTTATAATTTATATTAAATATTAATCTAAAATTTATCATCTATTAGTTTAAACAAAGTAAGTATTGATTTTTATTTTTAAATAAAAAATAAACAACAACAAATTGTACAAGTAAATAATTTAGTTAATTATAATTTATGTTAAATACTATTCTAGAATTTGTTATATTCTTAGTTTAATCCGATTAAATAATTTATATTAATTTTATAGAAAAATGTTTGTGGATTTAGCAACCTAATATTTTTGGTCGCTAATCTAGTCGCTAGATATTATTTTGGTTGCTAATTTGGTGACTAAAACTTTAGCGACTCAATATTTTCGGTCGCTAATACAATTTTATTTCAATCACTAATTTGGTGGCTAAAACATTATGTGTCTATTTTTTGTTGCTAATGACCATATTAAACATATTATAAAATTTTTTGTGTCTATTTTAATATTATTTTAGTCGCTAATTCGGTGGCTAAAACATTATATGTAGCGACTAACAATATTCAGTCGCTATTTTAATTGCTATATGAATAAATGTTACTATGCACTGGTTTGGTCCCTATTTCGATCACTAATCTGCAACTAATTTTGTTCGGTCGCTATTTCAGTCGCAATTTGCAACCAAATATTTTCGGTCGCTGGTTGCTAAATTGTGTTGTTTTTTTGTAATGTATAATTATAAATGCTATTTATTAATAATTAAATATTTTTATATGTAATTAGCTCCCCATCTCTCGAGATAAAAACAACTCCATTATTTAAAAACTTATAAACTCAACAAAAGAAAACTTCAACTTATGATTAACACTTCTACTTAATCATAAGCATCGTATTCTTCATTAACTCATAAAGGAAAAAAAATTCAAATATAAAGAAAAAATAAAAGAGAAAAATCAATAGTAGGAGAACAAGAATAAAGATTTTGATCAACATATATTAATCTACTTGTAGTCCACCTACTTATAGGCGAAACCTAATCATAAACAAGATGAACAATCAATTTTGAATATGAGAGAGAGTGTGCAAAATATTTAGAGAGATTAATTTTTAAATTATTTTGTATCTTTTTATACATTTATTTTTTTAAAAATACTTTATTCTCCATTTAATTTAAATTTATATATATATATATATATATATATATATATATAAACTTAAATAATATTTTTGATAGGCGTAATATATTATTATTATTATTGCAACATAATAACAAAAAAATATTTTTTTTTACAGTTTTATTTTATAATAAAAATAAATAAATAAATAAATAAAACAGTTTGATTTTTATTATATTTTTTCCTTCTTTCAAGCTATATCTATTTTTTCTTTTCACAATCAGATAACCTATTTTCTCACTTATTTCTTACTTTTTATTTTCTTTTCTCTTCCACTAGTTTTTCTCCCCTGGTAGATAATTAAGAGTCGAAGACAAGTTTACAGTTAGTAATTATCATATCTCAAACTTGACTGTCTAAAAGATATATTTGGAAAACAAAATATACATGAAAACGGAAATACAGAGAAAATAAATCAATTAACCATATTTCATGTCATTAAGTTAATTAAGTAAAAAATATTTGTAAATAAATATTACAAATTTGTAATATTATAAAATCCCTCTTCTTCCACATTTTTCCTTACATTTTGGAGAGTAGAATCCTTGTCCCTTTACACCTACATTTTCTTTTTTTTATATGTTGTTAAACATTCCAAGCAAATAAATAATATATATCGAAATAGAGTTTTCATTCTTCTTGTTTTTATTTGGAAAAATTGTACAAAACCCCTTTAAAAGTGTATTTTTAACTACTCATTAAACTTATTAGAAACTAAAAGTAGTCATCAAATAAGAGGTGAGACTTATAAAAAAAAATACACAATTTTTGATAAATTCAATTTAAATAAGATAAAATGTGTTCTTATCCTTTCTCAAATTGCGAAATGACATCAAACAAGTATATAAAGTGAAGAGAATATACTATTGATGCTGTTCACTTGGACTTCCTCTTGTTGGTATAACGTTTCACTTCCCAAAACTAAAATAGTTCCCAATACATTAAAAACTCTTTGTTGAAAAATGTGTGAATATGTGTTAAATACATTAAAAACAACTAATAACAAAAAAGTGTGAATAATCATTGATTCGCCTTCCCCAAAACACTTTGTGGGAATTTCTTCAGCCACCAACATTTGTGTATATATTTCATCTTCATCATTGGCTATTTTGTTCACATTCAAGTGAAAGTGAAGACTTTTACTAAAGGTGTGATTTAGGGTTAGATGGGAGATAAAAGAATAAATCACTATCGTAGTTCTCACAAGATTTTGTTAGTGGGAGAAGGAGATTTCTCATTCTCACTATGTTTGGCTAGGGCATTTGGTACAGCCATAAACATGGTTGCTACCTCTCTAGATTCTAGAGGTACATTTTAAATTTATACATTTTATATTTATATAAATGTATGCAACTTTTGATCTTGTACATTTTGCTAACTTCAGTTTTTAATATTTGCATATATGTGAATTTTTCAAGCATCTTTAAGGAAGAAATATGGAAGTGCATTGAAGAACTTGAGAGAACTTAAAGATCTTGGATGTACCATTGTGCATGGAGTTGATGTGCACACAATGTTGGAACACCCACTTCTCGAAGATCTTTATTTTGATCGTATAATTTTTAATTTTCCTCATGCTGGTTTGGTTTCACTTATCTTGAAAGTGATGACCGTCAAATTAAGTAAGTTATGAAAAAAAAATGTCTAATCAATCTCTTTGTTTTTTTTTTCTTTTAACATTAATTATTTTCATTTTTCAATTATACTCGCAGTTTCTATCTAGTTTTAATGATAATGTATGTACATTTCATGTGATATGATATATTATGCTTTTGAGGAACGAATAGCTTTGAATTTTTCCCAAAATCCATTCGGTAATTTATGTGTAAACTATTTACTCCCACCACCATTGATATTCTTTGTGAATTGTTCAATATTTAAAAATTGATTCTATTTATTTATAACTTTTAAAGTCTATTATCTAATATCCTTGTACTTTATATGAATATTAAATTGATTTATATGACTGTTTATTTCATTACATCTATCCACTTTACTTAATAAAGAAATGGAAGGAAAGTGACCAATTTTATAACTGATTTATTAGGATTAAAAATAAATACTATAGTTTTTATTCTTTGTATAGAGACCTTAAAAACATGTTCTTTTCATATATATGATGTTTTAAGGGAAAAAAAGTTTTAAGCGCTTTTTTTAAAATAATATGCTTTAAATATATATTAATTTAAATTATACAGTTATTATGAAATTAGAGATGTGAAAAACTTATTGTGAAATTGAAAAACGAAGGTGTAAGATTGAAAACTCAGTAACTATTTTACCAAGATTTCTTGTGTTTCATTATTTTCACATAAAACACATTACATTTAAAAAAAAGGATAAATTGTTAATGACTTTCTTATGTTATCTTTTTTTACCTCTGTTAATACTACATATATTCTACATAAATACAGGCTACATAGGGATTTAGTGCGTGGATTTTTGTACAATGCTAAATTCATGCTTAAAAAAGGAGCAGAAATTCACATTACTCACAAGACAGCACACCCTTTCAGTAAATGGAATATCAAAGGGTTGGCTAAACGTCAGAGTTTGTTGTTGGTGGAAGAAGATGAGTTTTATCTGCATCTTTACCCTGGTTACAGTAACAAGAAAGGAGATGGACGTAACAGTGATGAAAGTTTCCCCATTGGAGAGTGCAGCACGTTCATGTTCATGAGTTATTTTGATCGTTTTCTATAGTATGATTACAAAATCATGCTATTGAAAAGACTTTTTGGTATGACTTGCCAGTATGAAATTGCAGCAATATTAGTATTATATGCAATTTTAATGTTCAAATATGAGTTTTGGTATCGCAGGATGTATTCTCTGAACAAATTTAAATTGACTTTTAATCTTCTTTATAGATCAAATCAACTTTTTGTTTTTCATAAAATGTTAGTTTTAGCAAAGAATTATCAGCAAGACTGAATTAAAGTGTTTCTTTTGTTTTACTTAGTTACACTTATTAAAAACGACAAATTAGCAGGCCTACAAATAGAGAAGGGAGTGGAAGAGGTTGGCATAAAAGTTGGTATTTAGAATATGTTTGCATGTATGAATAGATGAATGTAGTAGTCTTAGATGAATGGTTTCCTAGTGATAAGAAAATGGCATATGGTTGCAAAAACTGCATAATGTTAAAATTTCAGAGTTTCGGTCTAATACTTTGAATGAAACTGTGACTTGGTTTCTAGTGCTATTTTCTGAAGGTTTCTTTCAATTTCACATGCTATTAAACAATCAAATACAATTTGCTAGCCCTTTTAATCCAAGTGTATTCATAGACGCATGATTTCTGTAACATGTTGTTCACCGACTAAACAAACAATGATCTCAGTATAAGGAACTAAAGAAGATCTTGTGGTGTACCAAATTTAGGACACATAAATGGGTTCAAAACTTGTAAAATAAGAACAATGAGGATGTATAAACAAATGTAATTGATTAACAACATCAACAACATTAACAATAAAACACACAAGAATCCAATCCAGGCAAAGCGGTACATATAATTTCTATTAGTTTTAGCAAACAAGGTATAAAGCGAATCTAAAGCAGGAGCAGAAGATAATGGGGTTTCATACCACCACATATGAAGAGATATAATCATAATTAACAATGTTATAATTGGAAGCAGATAAAACAAGAGTGGTTATAGTTCAGAACAATTAGGACATGAAAAATAACCTTTGGCTTGACATTTTACACATGCTATCTGCTTCACCTTTGATTCACTGTTATCAATTGTTTCAAACAAATCCTCAACAGGCTTCATACCAAATAATCCCCCTTCTCTAATGGACCCTGTTCCTTTGCAGGTGGAACAAGCCAATCTCCTCAGGTTGCCACATCGCTTGCACATCCCCAATGAACTTCAAGTAAAACATTTCAGCATGTGTCAATAAAGAGAGGACAACACTGATAATTTCTCACTGCAGAGTTAGTTTATAACATTTTTCTCCTCATTTTTCTGCAGAATCTACTGTGTTATATTAATCCTAATAACACAAAGTGTCTATTCCTCATCTACAACCATTATTTGAAGATCACCGTTAAAATATAGGTATCGAAATTCACTTCATCGTTCGTGCAGTACAATTCAAAGGTTTGTGAAAGGTTCAACAGAATGGCACAGAATCAAGTAACGAAACAGTAATTGAAAAAGAATCACGTTCACATAACTAGTGTCTGAGAGAGAAAACCTGCGTTGAGAAGAAGAAAAGAACGCATCGACTTTGGTGGCAGCAAGGGTGGCAGAGAAGAGGAGAGCACCCACTGCCAAGCCAGCTACTTCACTTGCTGTAATGTTATCCATTCTCTTCCTTCTATCTTCACTCTCTTTTCTATTTTCTTTAAATACTCACTTCCATTTATTATTATTGTTATATATAATGGGAAGAAAATTAAACAAGTGGCCTATTAGCTCAGCTAGTTAGAGCGTCGTGCTAATAACGCGAAGGTCGCAGGTTCGAGACCTGCATGGGCCAATTTTCTGATTTTTGAAACAATCTTCTTCTTTTACGTGGGCCGTTTTTCTTAATGTAAGAATTTTATGGGCCAGGCTTTTTGTATTCAAACAAGTCATCTTGTCTATTATATTAAAATGAAAAATAAATCATAATATTATTTACAAGTTTATTAATAAAGTAATTAGTGTATGTATCAAAAAGTTGATATACGATGATCTTTTTATGTTTGTTTAACTTAAAATATTTGTTCCAACAATAACTTAAATTAAATATAAATGTATTGAATTTATTTATATTTCAAAGTGTATAACAATGTTAAAGTTACTTTATAATAAGTTTTTGATTTCTACGGTAGGGTTTTAGCGGAAAAAACAAAACTACATCACAATTTAATCATTTTGTACAACGATAATTAATTTTCAACGGGGCATGTAATAACAAATAAATTAATTACATAAGTAAAAGTTAAAAAATTAAAATATAACAATAACTGATAATTAATATTTTCCTATAATATATATATATATATATATATATATATATATATATATATTTGTATGCATTATTAGATATGCACCTTTATGTTGCCAAAAACTTATAGATGAACTGAGGCTTCATATGCTCCTAATTTTCCTTGTTCCATATCAAATTTTCAATGTACCTAATAAAATGAAATTATTGGTTAAATGTAATTATTATAATGTCATGAAACATAAATGTATGGCTAAAATTTTTAACATGGAAGTTCCCTGAATAATTTGTAAATAGAAACAACAAAAGTGTCATTCTAAAAGTATTGTTGTCTCACTCTACTACAAGGATTTCCTCCTCAACCTTAATTATATGGTAAAAAACTAACTTATCAAATTATTTTTCAACTTCTTCCATGTCATCATCAATTATATTCTCTCAATACATATGTTTATCCTGATGAACAAATCTTAACAAAAGTCAAAACATCGATAAACTTATAAGAACAAAAATAAAAACAGAAAGAATCTGACACACTATCTTTGTGCATGCTAAGAGTTGCATGACCAAATGCCTTTTGGCAAACAAAAAATGTGTTTACAAACTTTGTGACCAATTTAACATTCATAATGCGTAGGGTCACTCGACTAGAAGCATTTAAGGCTTCTTCAACCATTACCTACGTCTACTTTGGCCATAGAAGGACACGAGGGATGCTAGGCATACAAGCTCACAACCTATTATAAAAGTGTGGGACGAGTTGAACATTCAAGTCCATCATCTAGCATAGGCTTGTGTTGTAACTTAAACTATTTCTTTTTTATTTTTTATTTATTGTGCAATATTATTTGTGTGTTGAATATGAATATATATTTTCATTCACTGTTTCATTGATATTGTACATTTATAAGTACAAATGTATATTTTATTTCATGATTCACTTTAATATTATTTTTTAGAATGCTTCCTAATTTACTTGTAATAAATAATAAATTATCAATCTTTAATTTTTTATATAATTATTATATATACAATAAATAACTATTTTTATCATATACTAAACTTTAGAACTAAAATATTTTACAAAGGAATTTTTAGATTTTATTTTTATTTTTTTAATTCATACAAGCTAGCTTGGAAATCCATGATGAGTAAGTCAGACATATTAAATTGTAAACCTTATTGAATAGTCTTCCTTAAATTTTTTGGTGGATCAAACAAGAGAAAGGATAAAAATGGGAAAGTCGACCCACGTTGCCACTTTGAAGGAACAACATGGATGGTTAACCATCCTCTTCTACTTTGCTAATTGACGAAGATGTGAGAATTATATTTTTAATAATAATAATAATAATAATAATAATTTATTTTATAATAATATAATAACAAAAATAATTGAATGATATATATATATATATATATATATATATATATATATTATTTATAAGATAAATGTAAATATTTTAATGCTTATATATATTTTGAATTACTTTGAAATATAATAAATAATGGTTGTTGGAGAATTAAGTTGTTATGTTAGTTTCTTTTTATGATACAAATATGAAATATTTATTAATTTTATTAATAATTATAATATTTACGAAAACTTAGCTTATTTATCTTCAATAAGAGAGTTCTTGAAACTTTTTTTTTTTTTCATATTATAAACTCAAACCCAAAAAATTTATATATAGAAATCTAACTCGATTCCACTTGGCAGAACATTCATTATAGTGGAGTGTTAAATTTCAAATGCAACCATACCACGTTCTCCATAGTGTTACTTTTTCCCCTAATCTATGCAAACAACCAAAATTAAAAAAAATATGAATACTGTGAATTCTTTACAATAACTTAACTTGTGGGGGTCAACATAATTTTCTTCTAGATTTTGATAATGGGTCGATTTTCTTAAATTGATCAAGATACATTGTATTAACCTCTGCATGCTTAAGACCACCTAATCTTCAGAATAAACAAGGAATAGTCTCTTTCCATCAATATCAAACTTCTATTGTAGTACATATATTTTTAACATTGTTTGCTAGGTTGTTAATCACCAATTTCATTTAAAAATGAAAAATATATAACGATGCTATTCATCAAATTTGAACAAATATAAGAAAACAAAGTTGTAGGGCTTAATTTTCATAAGTAACTTTGTTATAGCCGCGAAATGATAACCTTAAACAAGATAAGTCAATTATTCTAATTTATAGCACCACAAAGAACAATTATATGAGTTCATATTTGCCACATGATATTTATAATCCAAATTATCAACGTATTATTTTATAAATCTTTTTTCAATTAGTGCTCCAAAAATTAAATTTGATCTATCAGCGTGATCTAAAGTATCAAAACATCCATAATTTGATTCTTAATTTTTAGTTTATTTTTATGTCTACATATAAAAGTTGAAAATAAAACTATTTAAATAAAAGAAGTTGAAATGAATTTAAAATAATCTGAAAATTAATTTAACTTATTTTGGAGACAAAAATGGGATAAGCGAAAAAGAGAAATTATAGATTTGGAAAAAAAGAGGTAAAACATTTTTTTTTTTTCAAAAGAGGATTTATTGAATAAATTATTACTACACTACTTCGGGATAAGATCAATTTTATATGGAATTGAAATTATAGGATGACTCAGTGGTAAAGATGGAAGAGGGGCCGGGAGATTTTATGAGGATTTTTTTATTTATTTTGGAGTCGATTTTAATTTAAATTTGTAAAATAGATTCGTTGATTTTGTTTTTTTAAATAAGGTCAAGTGGTTAAGGAGGATTCACTCAGTCAGTTTTTTTTATTTCTTTCTTTTAAAAAAACAAAGTCATCTTTATATATGACGGTTTCTATGTGATGTAAAAAGTGAAATTGTCCTTGTACATAACAATCTCACTTTTTTAGTTTTTTTTTTTTACGTGTTGTAGTTTTAAATCTTTTTCATAAATAATCAAAATGTTTTGGCTGCATAACATTACCATTAAAAGCAATTCCAAATTCTTCACTAGATTTGAGTTGCAGCTGGATTATACAAAAGTTTTAGCTTTTCTCCCTGCCAAAAATTGTAAAAATATTTACTATAAGTTAATGGATTATGATTCAATTTCAAATTTGTTAACTCAAAACGTTACACTTAATGAGGTAGGAGGAAGGCCATTCATTATTTTCGGGTACACAAAAGCTCTTCCAATCTCAAACCGAGTCCATAAAGGAAGCTTGTACCTGTAACGTTCAAAAAAAAAAAAAAATTGAAAACTGAAATCGTCATGTATGAGGACGATTTTACTTTTTTTCACTTTTTACCTTACACAGAAACCGTCTTGTATGAGGATGATTTTTTACCTGTAATGTCGTCCTCTCCTGACAATTTGACCTTATTTTGCAAAAACAAATTTAATGGACCCTATTTTATAAATTTAAGTTAAAATCGACCCCAAAATACAAAAAATCTGATTATGAGTTTAACTTATTCTATTGATATTATGGAATTACAAGGTTGATTTGGTGGGTTTGGAAGAAAGGGTAAGAGAATTGTATTATACGAGAACTAACCATCATAAACTATAGATGAATTAGTTCTCCTTTGATAAATGGAGGTTTATATAATCTTTAAGCCTATTGACGTAGGAATTTTCATTTGTATGTAATCCATAGATAAATTGGTTTTGCTAATGGATTTTGTGCGTTATTTACAAATTTTAAATTTTTGTGATAAGTAATATTATTATAGATAATGATTTTTTGACTACTAAATTTTGACAATTTTCTTTTACAATATGATGTGTCATTTTTTAAGTGATTTTAGAATATTGAAATTGAGAAAATAAAAAAATAAAAAATCACTTAAAAAATGACACATAAGATTGTAAGATAAAGTTGTCAAAATTTAATAGTTAAAAAATGATTTTCCTACTGTTATTCTAGGTAGTAATATTTCCTTTTATGATAGTATAAATATAGTTGAATATTCTCAATCCGTTCTTGGATATGTATCAATTAATTGTCTCAAACTAATAAAATAAGAACATGAAAATTATGTTAACATCATAGGTCATCTTTCCATAGTTTGCCACAAAGGAAAATGACAGAAAAAGAAGACATCGCTTGCGTGGCAGACATGCAAGTTAACTGTGCAGAAACATTGAGACAGCATATGAAACTCATCATATTTGTATTCGAAGAAACAACAATTGAAAGTCTTGTTAGAGATTTGAGTTGGCATGGAGAACATGGAGGAGATGCTTTTGTCAAGCTGGTACCATATTCATTCCACAGTGCCTTCATCCTACGTGCAATTACCAGAAAACAGACCTGGAAAGGTGGTTAGTTCTTTGCATGAGGCCATACCAATTATTGATCTTGGAAAACGTGATCGCGCTGATCTCACAAAACAAATTTTGAAAGCCTCGGAGGAATATGGCTTCTTCCAGGTTAATTTCAATCTCACCATAACTTTCTTTCTTTACTCTCTGTGCTTCTGTTTTGGTAAGAGTTCAAGATGAGTTTGAAAGTTTTACCATAGTTATCGAACTCGCGATTCAACTCATAGAATCATTCGAGTTTACGTTCTCACACCCATCTTCTGAGTTAATTCAGTAATAAATTCGTTTTTTAATAGACTCTGCTAAACTTCTCATGAACTCGGTGAACTCAACTAAACTCGTGAATCGTGATCCAGCAACCGAGTTGGCGAGTTCATGTCACTTTTCTTCAAATCCAAAAGACACCAGAAAATATCGTTGATGTATCATAATTCGTTTATGGCCGTTCGCTTCATTGTTGTTTCTGTCGCGGTCTTTTTATGTTGATGATGTGGTGGCTGGTGCTGTGGTGGGGCAGGAGTAAAGTTTATTTCTTCCTGTAACTCCAAAGTATTTATTCTATACCTCCAAAAATTTCAAAAATTCTAAAAGTATCCTTTAACTATTTAAAATTCTAAAAGTATCCTTTAACTATTTGAGTAAAGTTACGTATATCATATCTCCAAAATTGTTTTCGGATGTTAACTTTCGGTGTAGAATATTTTTGGAAGTCAAAATATATAATCGGAAGTCGATTTTTGAAAATCAAAATATATTATCGGAAGTCGATTTTCGAAGGTCAAAACATATTACGGTATATTATTGGAGGTGTAGAAAAAATTTTGGAGGTGAAAAAGAAAAACCTTGAATGAAATTTAAAGTTGGACCTTTTCTTGGTAGTTTTTTTCTTTATTCTTGGCTTTCGGCTTTTGGCTTTTGGACCTCAATAAAATAACTTTTTGTTTTACATTAAATATAATGTAACTGATTAAAATTATTATAAAATAATGATAATATAGAAAAATAAAAAAATACTTAAAAGTGTAATATAATAACATAATACTAGTAATACAAAATAAAATTTAATTAAAGAAAATTAAAAAATTATTTATAGAATCATATAACAATAAAATATTATATTATTTATAGATATTTATTTATTTTTTAAATAAATTTTTAATGAGTTTACTATTGGAGTGTATTATCCGAATTTATTAATTATCCACGAGATTACGTGAACTCTTTCAAATTTGACAACTTTGAGTTCTACATCAACTAAAAAAATACTAATATATAAATAAGATGATCGATAAAGCTATTGTATTAAGATTATTATAGAATTATATTGTATTTAATTTGGCTTTGAGTTCATCCTGTATTAAAAAATTATAACTTTGCTAAAATAAAAGCATACTTTGATTTTGATTCTGTTTCTTCAAATTTATATAAAGAGGATTGAAACTATTTTTAGTTTATATATAATAAATTCATTTACAGTTTTTTTTATATACTGTTTAAAGTTTTCATTTTTACTTAATAGGATTTAAATTCATATTTAGATTTTATGTTTCCATAGAAAATTGACCTAGTAATAAAAATAAAAAGAAAACTTTGAAATAGGTGATCAACCATGGAGTTTCCGAGGATTTGATGGACGAAACACTGAACATTTTTAAAGAATTCCATGCCATGCCTTCAAAAGAGAAGGTAAAGGAATGCTCCAAGGACCCAAATGGAAGCTGCAAGATTTACACGAGTGGTGAGAATTACAAGAAAGATGCCATAAATTATTGGAAGGATTCATTGATGCATCCTTGTCCTCCTTCTGGGCAAAACTTTGAGTTTTGGCCTCAGAAACCATCTAACTACAGGTCAAGTTTATTTTTCATATTTTTCTTCAATATAAATTTTCATTTATTTTAAATTATGATAGTGTTTTCATCATATAATATGAATTTAATAAGAATCTATCAGCATATAATATTTGTTAGACATGATAAAGCAACTAATTTTTTTATATTTGTTTTAAACGTCCTTTTAAATTAATTATGAAACATTATTATTCTTTTCATGATTACGTAGACATGTATAGAGGTCACCTTCAATAACACATTTCTTTATGGATCGATCACTATCGTAATCTTAGACTGTTTATGACATCATATCAAATTTAAATATATACTTTTAGTTTGATTTGTTTGGATTCCTTTGCTTTTTTTAGAAATGAGTGAATTGTCATCGACGATTAGTATTTTTTTTTGGTAAAGGTTTTGCGGGTGCTAAATCACATAAAAACATACAATGAAATTATTAGACAATTTAAGTCAATTATCCTTTATAATCACAACAATATGTTATGTATTTTATTTTCAAAATTTATAAAAAATAAATTAATAACACTTTTCTTTAATGATTTAAATTATATATATTTATTAGTTAATCAATAAATGTATATGGGTGTCTTTAGTGACGATCTTCAACTAATATTTTGGATGTTAAAATTTTGATTGAATTGATTTGAATAATTTTTTTTCATCCAAAAATGTTAAATTGGTTCTCTAGCTTCTTTTTTAGTCTCAATTTGATTCAGATTTTTAAAAATTGATGCAATTCAGTCATTTTTGTTAAATTTCTTGAAGTGAAGCAAATATGTTTTATCAAAATTAACGGTAGGATTATGTTAATTACACCAACAAAGCAAACCAACCTTATTCTCAACTTCAGATGAAAAAACCTTGATCTGATTCAAAAAATTTAACAAAAAAAATATCAAATTGCATCATTTTTGTAAAAATCGAGACTAAAAAACACTAAAAGACCAAATTAATATTTTTGAATGAAAATAGGAACTAAAAGAGTAATTCTAATTTTTTTTATATAAACTAGTAAAAACATTGTATTTAATTTTTTGTATGATAATAACAAAAATAAAGCAATAATAATTATTATAATTATAAAATTAAATATAAATAATTTTTATAATTTTATAATAATTAATTTTAAAAAAAATAATCAAATAAAAAATGGTTAAATTAAAAAAATACCACTTAAAAGATAATATTAATAACATAATTATTTTTATTTAAAAAATATTTAAAAGGTAAAACTGAAAAATAAATAGACAACAAAAAAAAAGTTCTTTATATATAAATATAGATGTATAATTTTTTTTTTAAATATCGAATATGCAAAATATATTAAAAATATTTAATTTAAAAAAAATATATTTAGAATTATATAAATATAAAAAAATTGAGGAGGGTAGGGATGTCAAAAAAATCTGTACCCGCGGGTATCTGCAGATAAAACCCGCAACGGGTAGGAAATGGATATTAAAAATGGATACCCGCTACCCGCGGGTATGGGTATTTTTGATACCCGCATGTTAACGGGACGGGTACGGGTATCATAGTATTTGTACCCGTGGATACCCGTACCCGCTAAGTTTTACCTTATATATATATATATATATATATATATATATTAGTAAACAACATTATGAGTCTTCATCCAATAATGGTGGTCAGATTCTTACCCCACAAATGAGTAAATTACTTTCATATACCGTTGAGGTATTGATGTGTCTCTAAGACTTGTTATGGACCAACATGAAAGGTAATGAAATTAACACATTTACTTATATATTTTAATTAAGTGATTGTTAGAAATTTTTACTGAACTTCTTATGTTTTAAGGCTCTTCTAGATTAAAATTGGACAACATGAAACTTTATACAGTGTTGCAAGAGGTGGACATTGATGAAGTTAGTAATTTCTTTAATATTTTATTCAAAAATAAACTACAATATAAATTGGTAGTGATTTTTTATTTGTTTGTTTTTCAATAATCAATCGGAGAAAGGGGACTTGTTGATCTAAACACTAATTATGGTTAAATATTTATTTTTTAAAATATTTTTGTAAATATCCACGGATACCCGTGGATACCCGCAGATATGAAAAAAATAGACGGGTATCCGCATAACGGATACTCGACGAATATGGGTACGGGTACGGGACAAATATTTATCTAGCAGGTAGGGTACGGGGGAATTACTACCCGTATCCTACCTGTCCCGTTGACATCCCTAATCCTCGGTCACTACTATGGCCGCCACGAGGTGTCTTTACTCTTTAATATTTACAACAAGAAGTTTAAAGTTATCACAACCTACATCACTTTCTATATTAGAGATATTAACTTTTCTATATAAACACAACCTCAAATAAATTCCTTATTTGCACACTCTTTTAAATTCTATTTTCCTTTCTTATTAATTGTTGATTACTAAAACTTTTGAAATGTATTTTAGGTGATATAATGTGAAACAATGGTAGTACATAAACCCATTTCTTACTTGATTAGTTATTTTGCAGGTAAAAAACAAATTACATGTATTTCATTCAATGATACACACATCACACATGAGTTGTTTCCTACTAAAATTCTTCTTTTAGTTAAATTATCTTTTTGTAAATATCTATTTAAAATAATTCTCCAAGAAAAATATTGTGTCGTAGTGAGAGTTTTTATTTTTCATAATTCATTATACATGTCATCGTTAGAGGTGGCAAAATATCCTTGGTCTAAAATCTAGTTAGTATTTTCAATCTGTTAGTGCATTTTTTTTAAATTAAAATAAAAATTAGTTTAAGAGATTAATTTTTTTATTATATTACTAGAAAGATGTCAATTCAAAAATTATTATAATTTAAATTATTAATATGCACAAATTAAATTTTAATTATTAATTATAATAAAATAACTTATAAAAATATAATAATTATTATAATTTTTCTAATTAGAAACATTAATTAATTAATTAAAAATTAAGAAAAAACATTATTTATATGATTAAAACGATATGCCCTAGAAAGTTGAGCTCAAACTAAATTTATATTATTATAACATGTTGGCTTGAGTGCTACTGAATTCGGCTTCCTCAAATAAAGCTTCTCACATTTTGAATTTTGTGAAAGAGAAAAACACAAGAGAGACACTACTGAAACTAGTTAACCAAGCACATCATAAAGATTAATTATAAGTTGTAGATATTCCACACTAATAATATGATTATAAAAAATATTGAATTTGCATCAATAATAGTTTCTATAATATTATAAATGCTGCTTAGCTATGGATATTATGCTTCCTAACTAAAAAAATTTCTTATCAAACATTACTGACGAAAATTTTTCTCCAGATAACTGTCAGTAATGTTTATTTGCAACGAATTTAGACTTTATCCACAAATTTGTTCCGTCGCAAAATTTATCTTTTATTTATAATAATAACAAATAATGAGATTTTGTCTATTTAATTAGCCAACTAACAAAAAGCTTTGATGATGGAACCTTTTAGGGAGATTGTTGGAAAATACAGCAGAGAAATGAACAAACTTACCCTTGAAATTTTGGAGCTTGTGTGTGAAGGATTAGGGCTTGAGCCAAGATTTTTCTGTGATGGACTGTGTGAAAATCCATCAGTGGCTGCTCATCACTACCCTCCATGCCCTGAACCAACTTTAACATTGGGCTTAGCTAAGCACAAGGACCCTACAATTATCACCATTCTGCTTCAAGATAAGGAGGTTGAAGGACTTCAAGTCCTTAAGGATGGGACATGGATTGGTGTTCACCCTATTCCCAATGCTTTTGTGGTTAACATTGGTCTACTCTTACAGGTTCTTAATTCATTTTCTCTCCTTTTGCTTCGTTTTGTCACACACATATATATTACAATGATGGCATAATATCTTTTGCAAGTATTTATGATAAAGACATGTAATTATCCTTTAGTTATGTCTCATAATAATTTTACTTAAAAACAATATGCGTTTTGAGTCAATCATGTTTATTACGAGCTTGAGTTAGATTACACTAGAAAAAAATATAACTTTATAAAAATCAGTCAAATTGAATTTAATTACCTTAATCCATAAGTTTAAACTGATTGAGTTGGGATGAAGATTGGTTGAAACAACAACTCTTTTATCTTTTTATTAATATTTTTTCATTGTTTTTTTATTATAATTGTTTACTCACTTTATGTTGATTGACATTTTGATCTTTTTATAGGCTAAGATGTTGTTCAATGAAAAAAATATTATTCAATAATGTTTGAATAAATTTATTTTTAGCTCAACATGCAATGAGTCAACTAACATTACAAAAAAATTCTTGATTAATAATCAATTTTAGTGACAAAAAGTAATTAGTCGTGACCAACTTAGATACCAATTTATAAACTAAAGATTATCGGTAACTAAAATAATTTATACTATGAATTGGTCTCTAAATTGGTTATTAATAATAGCTACCTAGGATTTGACTACCAAAAGAATTTGTCTTTAAATTAGTCTCTGATTAAGAAAATAATTTCTAAATTGGTCTCTAAACATATTTTTTATCATAAAATTGATCACTATTTGATAGTTTTCTTATAGTGTAATCTAAGTGAAATTGTCTCACGACTCACTTTAACACTCTTTATTGTTGATATAGAATATATTATCATGCTGCTATCATTAGATAGTTGTAAAAATTTACTTAACTTATTTCATTGTAACATAATTAACAAAATCTTTATTATTCGACCGGTATCAACTAATTTCTTTCTTTTAATTTTTTTTGTTGCCAGAATTGTTATTTATTTGCTAAAAAATAGCCATGTCAAAAAAAAAAAACACTAATATATAATGAGTCATATATGTTTATCTTCATATAGAGAGAATTTAAACATGCTATTATGAATTTTAAAGTTGTTGTACAATCTCTCTTTATGAGAAACAGTGAATGCTTAATTAAATTAATTATCAATTTGATCATTAATTTGTTTTCTAACTCTCATTACAGATTATCAGTAATGGAAGGCTTGTTGGTGTAGAACACAGAGCTGTGACAAATTCGAGCATTGCACGCACAAGTGTTGTATATTTCGTGTATCCATCATTTGAAAGCATCATAGAACCTGCACAAGCTTTGCTCAAAGGAAACAATACTCCACCACTGTACAAATCCATCACTTGCAGAGAGTTTCGTGCAAATTTCTTTCAGAAGGGTCCTAAGGTTGAAGAAGATTTAAAATAACTCAAATAATGCATGCTTACACGCACCTATCATATGTTTGTAAAACTATTTGGTTTTCAAAAGTTTAAGGCTATGGTACATCCGTTCATATATTGAACAATAAATAACTTCTTACATCTATTAATGAAGATATTTTTGTTTATAATTACTTTTGTCAAAAATCTAACGTTTCTCGTTTAAGAACTTTGCAATCGTGTTGTACATGTTTAATCGAGGAGAAAATGGTTTTTATTAAGCTTAACGTAAAGTAATCTTATTAAAAAGAAAACAAAAATCAAAGGGGAAAAATGAATTAAAAAAAAAAAACTGCAGGTTTAAATATCTAAACTAGAACTAGAATTGTCTAAACTGGAATTTTTTTATTATGCGTGAATGCAATGCATATACTGGATATGCAACCTAAGGAAAGATTAAATGGGAGTCACAATTGCTGCTAAAACTAGCAAAGAACACATAAAACTATAGATTATGATAGCATGCATTACTAAAAAAAAACTTATATTTCCTGTCAATTTTGTTTTGAATTCTTTTTTAAAAAATATTTATAAATTTTATTGAGAAAAGAAATTTGTAAGAAATTGTTACTAATTTTCTTGCAATTTTGTATAAAACACTTTTCGCAACAAATTTTGTAGGAAATATTTGCAAATTTTATAATTTTATAGAAAATGATTACCCGAAAAAGAATTACCTGCCAATTAAAATTCTTAGAAAAAATGATAGAAAAATTTTTTTTTTCAAATTTTTTCAATAAATTTGTAACAAAGATTTCATGTAATATGAGAATATTTTATAGTGATGGTCATTTCATAAAAATGAATGCAGACTATATATCTTTTTCACTAAGTTGAATTGGATTAAACCTTTTTCTTCCTGAGCTGAACATTTCTATCTCTCCTTTGGAGATTTTCTCATTTCTTCTCAAATTGTTCTAGAAATATGTTAGAACTTACTTTTTGGATAGAGGTCAAAATCGCAATCTAATTTTATCTTTCAAAGGTGTCACTGTTATTAAATAATGTAACTTTATAAGAACTTTACAACTTTACAAAATAATACCATTACAAAATTATAAAATTATAAATATATAAAATTATAAAATTATAAATTTTTAAAATAATCAAATTATAAATTTATAAAATTATAAAATTATAAAATATCAAACTATAAAACTATAAAATTATAAAACTATAAAATTATAAAATTATATACTTATATAATTTTAAAATTATGGAATTATGAAATTAGAAATTATAAAATTATAAAATTATAAATTTTACAATTTTAAAATTATAAAATTATCAAATAATAAAGTTATAAAATTATTAAATTATATGATTGCTAGAAAAATGCAATTTAGCTACCGATATTAGTCATCGAAATATTTTAGTCGCAAATTGTGACTAAATTAGCCACCGAATTATAGTAGTCACAAATAGTAAGTGATTTAGCGACTAAATAAATGTACAAGAACTTGTATTCCTATTGCAACTGAACTAGTGACCGACAAGTTTTAGTCTCTAAATATTATGTTTTAGCCACCAATTTAGCAATCAAAATAAATATTATTATGTAAAATATATTTAAAATGGTAATTAGCCACAGAATATTTTTAGTCGCTAAACATTATTTGGTACGTAATATTGTAGCCACCGATTTAGCGACCAAAACAAATCTTATTCTATAAAATATATTTAATATGGTAATTAACCACCGAATATTTTTGGTTGCTAAATATTATATAATAAGTAATGTTTTAGCCACCGATTTAGCGAAAAAAATAAATCTTATTCTGGAAAATATATTTAATATGGTAGTTAGCCACCAAATATTTTTGATTGCTAAAATATTATTTAATACGTAATGTTTTAGCTACCGATTTAGCAACCAATAAAAATATTATTTTATAAAATATATTTAATATGATATTTAGTCACAAAATATATTTTGTCGCTAAATATTATGTAATATGTAATATTTTAGCCACTGATTTAGCGACTAAAATAAATCTTATTCTGTAAATATATTTAATATGGTAATTAGTCATCGTATATTTTTGGTCGCTAAATATTATATAATATGTAATGTTTTAGTCATCGATTTAGCGACCAAAATAAATCTTATTATGAAAAATATATTTAGTATGGTATTTAGCCACCAAATATTTTTGGTGGCTAAACCATACACATATTCTTTTCATATAATTATTTAATTAGATTAAACTAACATGACAAAATTTTTAAATTAATATTTAATATAAATTATAAATTAATTAAATTATTTACTTTTATAATTTGTTGCTACTAATAAGTTTTTTTCCTTCCACCTCCACCACCAACACCACCACAACCACCACCATCACCACCACATCCACCACCACTATCACCATCACCATCACCAGCACTACCACCACCACCATCACAACCTCCACCACCACTATAACCAACATCACCACCACCACCAACACCACCATCAGCACCATATCCACCATCACTACCACCTCCACCACCACCACCACCATCACCACCTTCATCACCACCACCACCGCCACCATTGCCACCACCACCATTGCCACCACCACCTCCATCACTAACATCACCAACACCACCACCATCACCGATTAAGAGAAGTTGACAATTAGGTGAAAAAACTATTTTAAATCTAAATCTTCTAAAAAATATATTGGGACTTAGTTTATTTGTGTTAACAAATTTGAGATGAATTTAATATATTTGATCACTACACCATTTTTAACTTTAAGCAACACTAAAATTTTCCACGAAAAGTGTTGCCTAAACATAATATAGGCAACCATTTTAGAAACATGACTTAAAACTTTTAATGACAACACTTTTTAAAATGTTGATACTTTATGCCACATTTATTCAAGTGTTTGCTTTAAAATATGTGGGCTAAACCATGAAACAATTGTGTTTAACAAATTTTAAAATATAAACTATAAATAATTTAGAAAAATTAATTTTCAGCTTTTGTCTTAATGTCTTAATGAAAAAATTTAAGGGAAAATTCTTTCCTTAAAATATGTGGGCTAAACCATAAAACAATCGTGTTTAACAAATTTTTAAAAAATAAACTATAAATAATTTAGAAAAATTAATTTTCAGTTTTTGTCTTAATGAAAAAATTTAAGGGAAAATTCTTCCCTTAAAATATGTGGGCTAAACCATAAAATAATCGTGTTTAACAAATTAAAAAAAAACTATAAATAATTTAGAAAAATTAAGTTTCAGCTTTGTCTTAATGTCTTAATGAAAAAAAAAATTAAGGGAAAATTCTTCCCTTGAATTGGTTCTATGTCGTGAAACCAAAACCCTTTCCTTCCTCATTGTCTTAGTGAAACCAAAACCCTTTCCCTCCTTATTGTCTTAGTGAAACCAAAACCCTTTTCCTTCTCATAGCCTCCGCATTCATCTTCTCACCCCAAAACATTATCCATCTTCTTCGTGTTCTCTATCACTGTTTGCATTCAACCTTTGTCGTTCGTGTTCTCGTTCTTTGTGTTTCGTGTTCTCACTAGTTCATTAGCAACAATTTCATTCACACTGGTTCGGTTCACGTACTCGCTGGTTCGTGTTTGTGTGCTCACTTGTTCGCATTCGTGTTTTGTCTGGTTCGCATGGTCACTACTTCACGTTCAACAGTTCAGATTCCACCGTTTGGATCGGTTGTCGTTCACTGTTCGCTTAGGTTTGGTAGGTATAGATCTTCTCACTTATTACCTTCTTTTCTAGGTTTGGTAGATACCCATTTCTTTTGTTAAATATTCTGCAACATTTTTAGTTCTTTGTAGTCAAGAGATGTTTATTTTGACAAAATTTTAATTTTCTAATTGTTTCTCGGGATTTTATCAAGGGGAATAAGTAATCATAAAGTATATTTTATGTTTATGAGTTATTTTTTTGGGGATTGATAAGTTACTTACTCTACTACTCTGGGAGGGACGTGTTTGTTTCTTGAGAAAAGAAAGGTGTGATTTGGCAGATGTATGATTTGGGAAGGACATGTTTATTTCTTGAGAAAAAGAGAAAGACATGATTTACTAAATCAAGGGATTCAAGGAGAAAAATTAAAGAGTGTAAAGGATCCTTTTTCTCTGATAGAATAAAAGTTATAAAGTTTGTGTATGGTGTGGCAGTCAAAGGGCAAGCGATCCAAAAGTTAGCAGCCATGATAAGGTTAGATTAGAATGAGAAAGTGTGGGTCAACAAATTGATTGTTGCCCAAAAGGATGCATGTTGTATTATAAGGAAAATTCTTATAAAAGTATAACTAATTGCTCTATCTGTGGAATGGATCGATATAAGACAATAACTAGGAGAGGAATTGAAAAGAAGATTGTTGTTAAAAAAATGTGGTACTTTCCTATTATCCCAAGACTAAAAAGGTTATACTCTTCAATTCCCACTACACCTCACATGAGATGGCATAGTGAGAATCAAAGGGACCCGTCTATTTTGTGTCATCCATCTGATGGGGAAGCTTGGAAACATTTTGATAGAATGCACCTAGAGTTTAGTCAAGACCTAAGAAATGTCAGATTAGGTTTATGTGCAGATGGATTTAATCCTTTTGGTCAATATGAAAAAAGTTATTCTTGTTGGCCGGTTATACTAACTCCATACAATCTTCCACCTTTAATGTGTATGAAAAGAGAATTTATTTTTTTGACCGTCTTAATTCCAGGCCCTTCAAATCCAAAGCATAAGATTGATGTGTTTTTGCAACCACTTATAGATGAGTTATGCATCCTTTGGACTGAAGGGATAATGACTTATGATGTGTCATTGAGGGAAAATTTCATAATGAAAGCTACTTTGATGTGGACAATCAATGATTTTCCAACTTGTGGTATGTTATCGGGTTGGATGACTTTGGGTAGACTCGCTTGCCCTATATGTATGGAAAGGACAAAGGCATTATCTCTTAATCATAGCCATAAGATATCCTATTTTGATTGTCATAGTCAATTCCTTTCACTTGATCATCCATTTAGAAAGGATAAAAAGGCATTCAAGAAGAAGTTTGTTGAGAATTTCCCCCTCCGGGGTCTTGATATTTGGAATAGGGTTGCACAATTACCACTATGCACTGAATTACAAGAAGAGAATATTCCTGAATATGGTATAAAACATAATTGGAAGAAACAAAGTATATTCCAGAGGTTGTCATATTGGAAAACTCAACTTTTACATAATAATATTGATGTTATGCACACAGAAAGAAATGAGTTCATGAATGTGTTTGACACTGTCATGGATATCAAAGGAAAAACTAAGGATACAAACAAGGCTCGATTGGATGTAGCAAAAATATGCAATCAAAAAGAGCTAGAATTAAAAGACATTGGTCGTGGAAAACTTATCAAACCAAAGGCAGCATATGCATTCACCAAATCTCAAAGAGTATCTATTTGTAAATGGGTTAAAGAACTTACTCTTCCTGATGAATATGCTTCCAATTTAGGTAGATGTGTTGACCTTAGTTAAGGAAAGTTACATGGGATGAAAAGTCACGACTGTCATGTTTTCATGCAACAATTGCTTCCAATTGCATTTGACTCATTACCAAAACTAATTTGGAAAGTTGTTGTTGAGCTAAGTCTTTTCTTTAGAGAATTAACTTTCACAACACTAAATGTTGAACACCTGAGAATTCTGGAAGAAAATATACCCGTGTTATTGTGTAAAATGGAACAAATATTTCCACCAAGCTTCTTTTATTTCATGTAACATCTTCCAATTCATCTTCCTTATGAGGCAAAAGTTGGTGGTCCAGTCCAATATTGTTGGATGTATCCATTTGAGAGGTATAAAATTACTAATCACTTTTTACAACATTTGTTGCTTATTCCTTCAATTTTTAAGCAATCCAGTTTATATCCTTTATTAGGTTCTTAAACTCTCTAAAAAAGAAAGTAAAAAACAAAGCTAAGATGGAATGCTCTATTTGTGAAGCTTACTTGGTGGAAGAAACATCTACATTTGCCTCATTTTATTATCCTCATCATGTTGAAACAAGAAGGACTAGGATCCCTCGTAACCTTGAAGTAGGTGAAAGTTCTTCATGTACTCCTTTAATTTCAATTTTCAATTATCCAGGAAGAGCAATTGGAAAATGCATGACATATTATCTGAACCAAAGAGACTTTGATGCTGCCCAATTGTATGTTCTTCAAAATTGTGAAGAGGTTCGACCATACATTGAGTAAGATGATGTTCACTCCTTTCACACCCATGTTAATTATGTTAATTTGTGGGGTTGGAGTAATTTGATTTCTTCTTTGCAGTATTTATGTTGAATATTTATGAGAGATTAATCCTACAACTTCTGAAGCTAAAATTGGTCAGGACATTTCATCCTATTTTGCTACATGGTTCAAACAATATGTAGGTGTTTACGTACATTTCATCATATACTTGCCAGTTATACAAATTTTCTATTTAGATTGACATGTATAATGTATAATCTTTTATATATTTAGGTTCTCAATCCAGAAAATAATATTCAAGAACCATTATTGGTTAATTTGGCATAGAGTCCTAAGAAAAAAGTTGAATCATGGCCTATCTATGTTATCAATGGATACAAATTTCACACTTTTCTTTGGAGTGAAGGAATGAATTCCTTTAACTATGGTGTTTATGTACGGGGAAGCGATGGTCAATTAGAGTCGAATTTGTATGGGATATTGTCTAATATTATTCAACCGGAGTATAGTGGCTTGCCAATCATGAATTTAATTCTATTTCAATGTGAATGGTTTGATAATACTCCTAATATAGGAACCAAAGTAGATAATAAGTATGGAATTGTTCAAGTAGAGCAATCACGGAGATATAATAAAGCATATGATCCATTCATATTTGCACAATAAGCAGAGCAAGTTTATTACACCAAATATCCAGAGGGACACCAAGGTTGGTTGGGAGTAATTAAGACAAAAGCTCATGGTAGAATTGTTGATAATATAGTAAGTCAAGTTGAGCATGAGACTCCATACCAAGATGATGAGCTTATTCAACTTCAAGTCATGCTACATGTTGATTTAGACTTCATTCAAGATTCTCTTGCTCATGTTAGTGACGGGGGAGAAGAAATCGATATACACTTACTAAATGATACAAACATAGAAGAAGAAAGTGAGGAAGAATATATTTCAAGTGAGGGTGACATCGATAGTGATGACACAAATACTTCTTTGATAATTCATGCATTAAAAGTGATTTAATATGCTGTGTTAATTTTGTTTTACATTAATATGATTGTGATTTCTAATAATTGTAGTGAATGAGGGGCAAGATAACTCACACATTTGCATGTAGAAAACATGATCAGGTTTGAGCCTTTTATCATAATTAGCTAATATGCTTATTGAAAATTGATGATTCCAACATGTTTACTCTATCATATGTTATATATGCAATAAGTTTAACTTATAGATGACACTAAGAGGGAGAGGTGGTCGCACACCACCTAATCGTGGTGGTCGTATACCAACTAATCTTGGTGGTCAAGGTGTTCATGTTGGTGAGAGAGCTTCACCCAACACCAACTCTCCCATTTCGTCTACTCATCCAACAACTATGGAATCTACGTGTCCTACCTATGAAGGACGCCCACTTCCTAATGTAGGAGAATCATGCTGATCATTTTGTAAGAGAATCATCTCCTGTCGCATTTTCTACAGAGCCTACTATGAATCAACCTTCACCAATACAGGGGTCAGTTGCAGCTGAGTATGAATCTGACAATGTTGTTGATCAAAGGTCGTGGCTTCATGCTGAAAAAGGGGAGTAAGTAAAATTTAATTTATTTATTATTCTTCGATGTCATTATTTGCATCTACCATTTTGACAATATGTTTAAACATAAATTTACACCAGCAAATGGTCCTTCTACTATAATCTCACACATCATCAAGCAACAATTTGATGAACCTAGTCCCAATTGGAAGAAAATTCGAATCGAACTTCGAGATAGATGGTTTGGAGAGTTTAAGGTAATTCCAATTATGTTTATGTTTAAAATGTAATTTTATTATTCTACTATGTTTGTTTTCTAAATTATTTTTCATGCAGAAAGAGTATAGGTGGGATCCTAAACAAGAACGAGTCATAAGATCAATTTTTGATACAAAAGGCTCACGTATTTTGAAAAATGCAATGAACAAAGTTAGGACTAGTCAAGATAAAGGGACTTGGATTCCAACAGCTGTTCGAGCAGCCTTAGACCTACATTGGAGTTCTGCAAAATTCTAAAATAAAAGTGTCGTTGCTAAGGCAAATCGTGTTATTGAGAAGGGAGCCTTTGCATATTGTGGTGGTTCTATATCTACAGTAGCTCACTTTGAGAAAATGGTAATCTTATTATCTATTTATATTTTATATTTAATTTAAATACAATATATTAGACTTACGTATTCAATTTATGTTGTGCTTAAATATATGTAGACTAAAAAGTTAGAACGACCACCAACTGCATGGGAGGTTGTAGAAAGAACAAAAAAATTTAAGAATGGAGAGTGGGTCAATGATAAGACTCGTGACGTTGTGGTATGTTTAAACTTTAACTTATAGTTTAATGTTTGTTACAAGTTTTCTTCACAATAATAACATTTTTTACTTCATTTTTAGGACAATTATAAGCAACGACGAGATGAAGCCCAACAAAATCAAATGCTTGAAGGATCATCTTCAGAGAACTCTCATGTTGCCTCCATTGATGACAATGAAATATACTTTACTGTAGCTCGAGGTGGAAATAAAAAGGGTAATGTGTATGGACTTGGTGCATTGAGTAAAAGGTTTACTGCTTCTACAAGTGCTTACTCAAGTATTAGTCAAACTCCAGTAGTTCATCAAATAGAAGAAATGCGTGAAACTATTCAAAAATTAAATGCTGAACTTATGGGAAAGGATGCCAAGGAGAGGACACTTGAAGAAAAGATGGAGCACTTGATGAAAAATCACGAGCAACAGAGTGAACGCATGGGCCAACAAGATGAGAAGATGCATCAACAACATGAGCAAATGAAACTTATTTTGCAGCACATCCAATTGAAGAGTCCTATGCCAACTACTCCTTCTGATCCTCCTAGTAGTGATGATAGTGGACCAATCTTGTGATGGTGGACCATAGGATCATTAGTTATAATTTTAATTGTATGATGACTTCAAATTTGCTTACAACTATATCCATTTTTTCGGAAATGGTTCTTGTGACTAGAATATGTTGGGTCATGTAGATATACTTTTAATTTTTATATTAGTCTTTAATACATTATATATTTGACTTGATTGTTGTTTAGTATAATTAAATGTTTAAATATTGTGTACAAGAAGGTAAAATTATGTATTCAAATGTAGCCATAAAAGATATTGTTGATGTTTTTTTTGGCATTGATTTAGCCACCGAAATATATTTGTAGCTATACATTTCTAGTTTTTGCCATTGATTTAGCGACCAAAAAGAAATTTAATTAGAAAAAACACCGTTCATTATTAGTGACTGAAAAAAAATGGTCGCTATTTTATCATATTTGTGACCGAATTAGTGACCAAAGTAGTTTAAAGTCATAGATTATTTTTTTGTCGTTAGCGAGCAGAAAAAGGGTCGCTAATTTTTTAATACTAGCCACTGAATTAGCTACAAAATTTTTGGTGACTAAATTGGTCTTCAAAAGTTAATCGTGACCAATCCTTTTAGCGACCACTTAGCGACTATAATTTCGGTAACTATTTAGCGACCAAATTTTGGTTCGGTCGCTAAGTGGTTTGCGACTAGGGTTTTCACCACTACTTCTGTTTAGTCTCTATTTCGGTCGCTAAACGATCTGTGACCGATTTTTGGTCATTTAGCGACCAAAATGGGTGGTCACTAAAACATATTTTTTTTGTAGTGTATATTTCTACATTATATTTTATATTTTTAAAAATTTATAATTTATATATTTTTATTTTTAAATTTAAAATTTTATAAATTTATGATTTTTATTAACTTTAAGAATAAATACAACAGTGAGAGAAACTCTCAACACTATGGTATTTCATAGTGAAATATAATGTACGTTATTTAAGTGGGGTAAAAGTAAAAAATAATTGTCACCTAATATATGTAACAATGTTATAACATAAAGTTAATAATATAGAGAACAGAAGGAAGAATAGAGAAGAAGATAATATGGAGCAACTTTTTTGTATGTCTTATTGTTGATAGGAATGGTCCTATTTATAGATACAACATGTAACCCATAATTGATATACAAATCAAATAGTTAATACAAAATATTACATAAAGAGTAATGAATCATATGAGTAATTTTATCAAATTGTGTTATGAATAAATATAAATGATCTTTGGAGCATTAACAACTGATATTAGTTCCCCTTTTTCTGTCAGTAAAACATAAGGTAATTGATTGACTAATTTTGAAAATGAATTATCCTTTGAGCTTTTAGTTCACATTCTTTTGTACGAGGATCAAGATGAGATAATAATATTTCATGCCAACCAATACTTTTTTCCAATTGTTTTCTTTTTCCCACTAATGTTGAAAAATTTATTCATCGAAGTGACAGTCGAAAAATCGAATTGTAAATAAGTTTCATGTTGGTAGTTCAAGATATGAGAGAGAATCATATCCAACATATATTCTCAATTGTCTCTAAGGACCCATCATAGTCCCCTATTGTGGGGAAAACATATACACCACACCCAAATATTCTTACATGAGAATATTAGGTCATTGACCAAAAACCAACTGCATAATAGAGTATTTGTGATAACTTGTTGGCTTGATGCAAATTAATAATGCAAATGCAAAATTGCATATCTCCAAGTAGCCATTGGAAGATTAGCTCTCATAAGTAATGGTCTTACAACCAATTTTAGACGTTTTGGTAATGATTTCGCAAGTCTATTTTGAGTATGAGCATGTGCTACTGGATGCTCAACTTCAATTCTAATTGATATACAATATTCATGAAAAGCATGAGATGTAATTTCACCAGTATTATCAAAACATATTTTCTTAATCGGTTAATTTGGGAGGTGAGCTCTATAAGACCCTATAAAAATAAAATATAATTAAATATTTAATTTTAATATGGGAAATTGGAAGGAGCATTTAATAGCATTAGTTAGAAGATTATGACGTGGAAAAATACTAGTTCAAGTGGTTGAGAGTACTTTGATTGTGTGAGTGGACTTTGATTCAAGTCCTACTTATGCTAATTGTGTGAAATTTAATTATTATTTACTTTCATGTGTGTTAAAAGTGTGGGATATAATTAGGTTTAATAACGTGCGAGTTATAATTAGTGTTGGGTTTGAACCTTGGTTAACACTAAATTAATCTAAATTTTTTTATGTAAAATTCTTTTGGGGAATTGAGAGAGACACAAGAACCCTAGCCGTCAGTGGAGGAAACAGAAAGGTAGAGATAAACCTACTGTTAATGGCACTTGATTGTCAATTAATCTCATTGAATTCATTTTTGTTTTTTTTATTTAATAAAAAAATTAAAATGGATTAAAAGTGACTGAAATAGGGAATTAGTGGAAAGAGGGGAGACCTTCCATATAACAAAATTTACAGAACCAAGAGGGGGAGAGGATTCTGAAAAATTGAGAGAGTGAGGGAGAAGAAGACGTACCGAGGGGAAGAAAAGAGAAGGTTGATAAAGTTTTTGGAAGGAAGCACTCTAAAGGACCAATTGGAAAGCAAATTTTAGGTTAGGGGAGTTGAACGAATGTATTCTTTTCTTGTTTTGTAGTCAGTTGCGTGGTTCGTGTTGTCTACTCTGATGTGTGTACTGGTTCCGTTTATGTTTTCATCACATTACACTATTTGATGCTTTATATGAAAACCATTGTATGTGTACAAATATTGTTCTTCTGATCCACATTTAAGGTGCAATACTAGCTTTTTCTTTCTTTTCTATGTTGCTTGTTTTGGATCTGGTTCACGACATGGTACAACAGTATTAGTGTGTTTCTTCTATTTTCTTTTAATGAAGCGTATTTTGTGCGTGGTGTTCCCGATCACGGGGTGGCTCGTTTAGGATTGTTAACGATAATTTGGTGGCCTGTGCAATATGGGGGGGAACAAGGTGTGACAGGGTGCAAATTTGTTTGCGTCTTGCAGGCGCTAATGCAGTGGCCAATGTGCTGTGCCTGGTGGCTGAACGGACCGCTGGAGGCAGCGTGGTTGTCGGCATTGAGAGACCTTTTGGTGCAGACACGGGTGCTTTCTTGTGTATGGTTCAATCTCAAGTTTTAGTTGGTATATGGGGGTAGTGCTAGAGTGGTTTGGAGACACAATATATGCGGGTCTGCATGTGTTGTTTTGGATTGGGGTTGGTATCCCTATTTTGTTGAGGTAAGGGGTTGGTCCTTTGTTTTCAATCTATTTCCTCAAGCCTTAATTAGTTGGGTTCTTTGGAACCCATAGCATGCATAGAAGAGATCCTTCTTTTTACGGTGCAGACACAGGTCTAGTTTATGGACACAATTCCTTTTCGATTATTTGGTGTTTTGTTTACTTTTTGTCAAATTGCGATGCTTGTGGATGGACGGGTTGTGTCCCGTGGTTCTTGCCTTTCGTTAATGGTTTAATAGTATTTTTATAACAGAATGCATGTATATAGTGGTATGATGCAGTCCCGTTTTGTTCTCCTTGTTAGCATAAACCTTTCTTTCTTTCAACTTGAAATCGTGATGGTGATTGACGTTAGCATTGGTGGTGGCATTTTGATACCTTTTCTTATATTCACAACACATGGTTGTCCTTTTAATAATCCTTACCATATTAGTCGACTTGCTAAAAGGCCATGGGACCCACACCATACTTATTTCCTCCTTGCTTCACGTGGTGTAGAGATAGATCTAAGCCTTGGCTTTTATTTTATTAAGTTATTAAAGCAATGTTTAGGTGTGATTGGACAACCACGCAGAAACTTTAATTTTTAGGTGTGCCTCACATTGTCTATGGTTCGCATAATGCTTTTTTGCCCCATCAATTCACTTGACTAATTTGTTGTTAGGTAATTTTAACGCACCTTTGTATTAACGGAACGTGGAGCCACCTTGTTTTCTTTCCTTTTCTCTAGCCATACTTCAGGTGCTTTTGTTATGGAAGTTATAAACCAATTTTACTCTTCACATCTTTATTTACCTCCACTTTCATTCAAAAACTATACTAAAATATAATATATGTTAAAAACAATTGGTACATGGCGTAACTTACATATATATAACATATATTAAGGTTGATACGTAACATAAATATATATAAATTATTTATATATATTCTTTATATATATATATATATATATATATATATATATATATATATATATATATATATTAATATATTAATATATTAATATATGTATATGTAACGTATGTGATAAATTATTATTATTATTTTATTATTATTATTATTTTATTTTATTTTTATTATTATTATTATTATTATTATTTATTTTATTTTATTAATCATTATTATTACTATTTTATTAATATTATTGTTTTGTTTTGTTTTTTTATTTATTATTGTTGTTTTATCATTATTGTTTTATATCGATTTTATTATCGTTATTGTCTGTGAGACTTTTTGGGGGCAATAACTATGCGTACGTCCTAAACATTATATTTGTTGGATTGTCCTGTGTTGGGTATAACACTTGTCGTTGATGGTTTTATGCGAATACATGTGAAAGTATAGGTGTATATGATTGATATGTATGATGTATGTTGGTGCATTTTGAGTCATACTATGGTAATTCGATGTTTAGTTCATTAGAACATGTGTTGGGTTGTAAAACTAGTAACCTTCACGCTATTGGTGTGGCGCTTGGCAGCACGGAGTAAACCGCCAGGTGATAAGCCACCATGGGAACTATGGAGCAATTTCTCGAGAGGGGTTTCGCCAGGCAGTGTTTGTGATACTTGAACTGGACTGGTTCTAGTAGGTTGGCGACTGGCGGCGTGAGGAGTGGCGCTAGATGGCCAGTGTGTGTTGTTTCGCTTGGCGGCGCTTAGGCAACGCCAGACGATTTCTGCTGCGGTAGTGTGGTTGTGTTGGCCTTTGGGCTTGAAGGACTAAGTCCATAGGGGGTCTGGGATATGCTTGGTAGAGTCATGAGCGAGGGAGTTCATGACATTGTGGGACCGCATGATGGGCGATGGTGGATGTGTCCACTGGAGGCTACTTTGGGCGAAAGAATCCATAGTATGGTGATTGCATGCATGTCATGGTCCGAGTGAAGGTTCAGATGCTTGGACTACGGACGAGGGAGTACGTAGGGCAGGACTACGAGCGAGATAGGCTCGTAGGATGGACCACGAGCGAGGAGGTTCGTAGAAGCACAACAAGTCCGGAGACCAAGATGCATTTGCATACAACTCATAAAGGGTATGAGTTCATGAGGATTGAGAGATTTAAAGATAAATATTATGGAATTTATTTCAGGTGGGTTTATTCATATTTAATTATCTGTTTTGCATAGCTCACCTTATCTGTTGGTGTGTGGCGATGATCATATAACTTGTTATCCAAGAGTAGATGATGATGTAGGTGAGCCAGGTGATGCTTAGAGGCGGAGTGCAGAGTCTAATTGGGAGCTTTTGAAAGGATTTTCATTTAAAGGATTTTGATGTAATTTATAATTATGTTGAACTTTGGTTGGTTTTGTAATAAAGTAATTGCAAATATTTGAATTATACTGCAATTAAAGTTTTCAAATTTCCTGCGTTTTGGGAAAATACTTAATAAAGGTGGAAGTTTTTATTCATTATATTCTTTAATTAATTTAATTAAGTAATATCCAACTGGGATGTTACAAGCTCTTAATTATTCTAATAACTTTACAAATACTTGATTTGATAATAAACAAATATGTGACCATCTAGTTGATGCTTCAATTAAAATCATGAAATATAGAAATGATCCACATGGTAGGTGTATTGAACTACAAATATCACCATGTATTCGTTTTAAAAATGAGATTGACTTATTTCTAATTTTTCTAGTGATGGTCTTATTATTAACTTTTATAAACGTATAGTACATGAGAACTCATTAGTCTGAAGAAGTTTCTTGACTCTTAAGTGGGTGCTCACATGATTTTTTCAACTATTTTTCTCATCATGATATATCTAGGATGACCTAACTGATCATGTTAAACAAGAAATTCATTTCTATTTGTAAACTTCTAGCTTATAATGACATGTGTCTCAATTGCATTACTATATGTATAGTATAAGTCATAAGAGAAGGCTAATAATTTCTCCAATACACATTTTATATTTAACTCAATTCGACTGATATAAAGATATCCAATATCTCCTTCATTGTTTGTCTCAATATGATATCCATTTAAACGAATATCCTTGAAACTTAATAAGTTTCTATTAGACTTAGAAGAATAAAATGCATTTTTAATATTTAATCTTGTACCTCTTGGTAGAAGTACAATAGCTCTTCTGAAGCCTTCAATTATATTTTTAGTGCTAGAAATAGTACTAACATTGACTTCTCACATTACCAAACAAGAGAAAAAATGTCAATAAGACATATATCCTCATCATTGGTGCTAGTGCCAACATCCATTCTTCATATAAACATAAATATCAATATGAGAAATTCTTTTTTTTAACACTCTCATAACCAATGAGGTGATCAATGATTCCATTTGGTTTGGCAAAGAAGATAATAATATCAAGATGAGTATCATCCATATGTCCATAATCAAAATCACCATCTTCATAAATAAAGTGTATTTTTATGTTCTTCTAATTATTTGTAGGATGCTTTGGTATACGACAAGTACAACTCAAATGACCTTTACCATCGTAATGATAATATATACTTTCATCTTATTTGCCAATATTTTCACATTTTTATTTTCTATTTTTTCACATTATTATGCCACTTCTGGTGACAAAATGTGTCTTTGAAATTTCCTTTATAACCATGTCCATAATCAATATCATGATCATGAAAATATAAATCAAATGTTGCTGCATTCACTTATAGGAATAGAGCATAACCAATTGGACATGTTTCATGATTCTCTATCAAAAGCTCATTGCTTTGTTCAGTCATACAAAGACATGAAATAAATTCATAATATTTATTACTGTATTCACTTCTAGGAATAGAGCATATTAGGCGGATCTCATGATTTTTCATCAAAAGCTTCACTGCTTTGTTCAGCCATACAAATGCATGAAATAAATTCATAATATTTATTGTTGCATTCACTTATGGGAATGGAGCAAAACCAGTTGGGTGGATCTCATGATTTTCATCAAAAGCTTCATTGCATTGTTCATCCAAACAAATGCATAAAATAAATTCATAATATTTGTGATTTTTTTTTCACAATATTACAATATTGTTGTCGCAGGAGCAAATTAGTTGCTTAGATGCTTTATTTCTTTTTTTAATGGTATCTCCAAGACCCATTGCATCTAAATGTATTGCAACATTTAATATCGAATATAAGTAATTCTTCTTTGAAATATCAAGGGTCACAAATTCAAATTTTATAACGTTTGGTGTGTTTAGATCTGACACGTAAAATAATAATAATAATAATAATAATAATAATAATAATAATCATAAAAATAATAATAATAATCACCATCATAATAAAAAATAATAATAAGACGGAGAGGAAAATCGATAAAGTCAAACAATTATTATCATAAGAATATAAGGTAAAATGGTAAATGAAGAAAGAACTAGAAAGAGTCTAGATTGAGACATGCAAAGCATTGTTAGTAGAGAGAAAAAACATCCACTAGTCCTTAGTTGGTTGGAGCATCGTGCTGATAACATGTTATAAAATAAAGCTAATAACATAGAGAATATAAGAAAGAATAGAGAATGAGAGAATAAGAAATAACTTTTCTGTGTGTCTTATTAATGATATAAAGAGTCATATTTATAGATACAACATGGTAATCTAGAAATGATATAAATCAAATAGTTAATACAAAATATTATATAAAGAGTAATGAATCATACGAGTATCAATCATATAAATCATATGAGTAATTGTATCAAATCAATGAACGACCATCAATTCATAACAAACAGAACAAAATAAACTCAATTAAAAAGTTATAAAATTTTGAGAACTGTCTAAATCACAAAAATTTAGTAAGAATTCAACTAAAACTTTTCAAACTTGTCAAAATCTAAAATATAATTAAATCAAAAATATAACTAGTGAATAAAATATTTCATTTTAATTTAGTGATTTATTTAAAAGGTTTAATCACACGGAATGTCCCCGTTTTCGTTACAAAATCTCAATTGGGTCCTCAACTTCTTAGTTATCCTAATTGAGTCCTATTTTTTGAAATTTTTTTCCAATTTGGTCATTTTCGTTAGGACATCATTGATGACGTTAACTGTGTGTCACGTGACAGCTCGTGATGTTTTTAATTTTTTTTAATTTTTAATTTTTTTTCCTTTTTTCTTGGAAAAACAACTCACACGTGTCAAATTAGAATTTTGCCACGTGTCACCTTGTGAATTTTTTTAATTTTAAAAAAAAAATGTCATGTGTCAAAATATGGTTCTACAACGTGTTAACCATTTATGCGAAAAATCTCGATTTGGTCCTTGTATTTGTTATTTTGTCTCAATTTAGTCTTAATTTCTTTTCAAACTGAAGTAATTCCATCCCTTCCAAATTGAGACCAAATTTATCTTTTATATTAATATTATAAGGGTTAAATATGTTTTTGGTCCCTCAAGTTTGAGCGAAATTTGGGTTTAGTCCCTCATCAAAACTTTTGACCAATTTAGTCCTTCATCTTCTAAAATGCGTGAATTTAGTCCTTTTAACCAAATTTTGTTAAGTTTATCTGACATTTCAAGCGCATTTCATGATAGTATTTAAATTATTTATACTGTTTAACACATTTTTGCTTCAATGTTAACTTAAATACTATCATGAAATGCGCTCGAAACGTTAGATAAACTTAACAAAATTTGGTTAAAAGGACTAAATTCACGCATTTTGAAAGATGAAGGACTAAATTGGTCAAAAGTTTTGATGAGGGACTAATTCCAAATTTCGCTGAAACTTGAGG
>Ga0214542_1001007_pt1 | contig 56028 bp, 26 predicted proteins | sample CNSS1metaG_FD_160096 | JGI IMG/M metagenome (GOLD analysis project Ga0214542, IMG submission 160096) | Root nodule microbial communities from cowpea collected in UCLA plant growth center, Los Angeles, California, USA - CNSS1 | ecosystem: Host-associated > Plants > Roots > Nodule | place: USA...
TGAATCCGACCAAGTTATACGTATCCGGATGAGTCGAGTCGAGTCGTAGTGTATTGGATGAAGAGTCATAACATGTTTGGTTGCTATGTGGATATGAGATGATGAAAATATGTTTGACTGCATGATTCATGTTGCTAGCTCTAGCTTACCCGTTTTGTTGCATGTTTGTGATGTATGTGGCTGTTCTTCTTGCGATGATCATCAACTTGGTTGATGGGAGCAGATGGGCGAGGTCTTCGTGGTCAGCAAGGGAGTGGTGATCCAGCAGCTTAGCCATCCGGGCTAGATTTCGAACGTCTTTCTTTCATGTTTCTTTAGGGCTATGGCCCCTGTATTTTGTTGTTACCGGATTTGTAAACTCTTAGTCAAACTGTTCATCCTGCTTTTTGTTGGCATCGTGGTGTGCCTGGTTTTGTAGGGGTGACGTTATGAACCCCAGGACTGCATTGTCGATTTATCTATGTGTGACGTGTCCTTTAATTTTACGTATTAAATTAAATGGGACGTTACAGAACTTGATTACCCTTTTCATAAATTGACATGCTGTTGATTGTTCTTGGTTAGAGTTAAAGTCTTGCAGTAGGCCATCCATTGATTAAGTGTGTTATTGGAGCTTTTAATTTGGAGAAAATGAATAAGTTAACTTTGCTCAAACAGTTTTAGCTTGTGCCTTTTCTAAAACATTATTGCTCCGCTTCTGCTTTAGCTTGTGCCTTTTCTAATTGTTGGTTTATTGCTTTAAGATTTATTGTCGAAATTCCCATCATGTGGTGAACTGACTATTGTTAATTCAGCTCACAGTTATGGTATTTTCAAATTATGATTTTAGGTAACACCTGGAGCGACCAGAGCGATGAGGTGTGACAGTGGAGTTGTATCGTGGAAGTTTTTGAAGCATTATGTTGACTCAGGGATGCTTGTTGATGAATTATTATTTTTTCGTATTTACTTAATTGATGCTTAATTTTTAATTGTATATTATTAGTGTATTTCCTTTTATTTGGCTTTATTGGAACAGTAACTCGAATTTTAATTAATTTGAATTTACTTGATCTAATTATCGTTTCTTAATTATTTCAGGTTTTGTTGTGAATTATTTTTGGACTTGGACACTTATTTTGTAAAGAGAAGAGTGTCACGTTAGTGCCACACTAACCCTATTTTCATGTAAGCATTTGGGTCAAAATGACAATTTTTTAATTTTGCAGTCCATAATGAATGTTTTATAATTTTGCTCATCAAAATGACATATTTGTAAATATGTAAATGTGTGGTGATGTTACACTTTTTTCACACCAGGAAGTTCTATTAACATAACATGGTCACGGTTTCTAAATGACCCCTTCATGATATGTAACATAAATTTGTTTAGATCATGGGTGACATCTTAGCTTACTTTATCAATTATATAAAAAAAATATTAACTTTTTTTAAAAGGTTCTAAAGTGTTTCTTATTATAGGAAATAAAATTCTTTACCTAGTTGCTTGGACAATGTGGGAATAAATTACACTAGATGTAATGTGTGTTTATGAGAAACATCTTCGTAAACACTAATTGTATTGTATTGATTGAAGTCTTACCCATGACTTCAAACACATAAAAGTTAACAATTGAAAATGAAAATAATTGTCCATAACTTGGTCGCTCATATCCCAAACAACATTGTTCATTTATAATGCTTATCAAAGTTTATGACAACAAAAACATTACAATTTCACAATGAAGAAAATATCTACATAGTAGTACAACATTTACAATAAGGTTTTCTTGATCATTAACAACAAGCTTCAGGTTTTCGTTCTCTTCGACAATATGTTGTACTCCCTTTCACCTCCATCTTGCCCACTTCCCTTGTCATAGCTCCATGGACCAAGTTACCCTTTTTGTGCCTTAGATTGATAACTACAACTACTCCTACCTCTGCCCTTCCCTATTGTTGATCAAGTCAAAATAACCATTAATATGAAAAAGAAAAAGGTTCCAAGAAAATAAGTATAAGCTACATACTTGCAAATTTAGAAAAAAACAACACTAAAAAATAATTTATTTTCTATATTTGAGCTGCTATAGCAACATCATCAAATATGGCTGACTATAATGATTTGAAATGTAAAAATCTACCTTGTGATTTCTTATAATTACACCGTTAAGTCGAATCCTCCCAAAATTCTTCAATTACTCCTCAATTTCAGAAATAAAGAGAGTAAGTGACAAATTTCTCACATAAACAAATTTGATTTTATATGAAGACATTTCCAATCAAATAAAATGTTACTAATAAATGAGTAGTTAGAAATAAAACCCCCAAACAAGCAAACAATGATTCTTTTAAGCAAATTAGAAATAAAACAAATATTTTGATGGGATTGTGTGTTTGGCCCCCACTATTCTGGTTCTTAATGCAAGTTTTGATGCATGCTTAATCCAAGAGATTTGGTAAGGTATGTCATACTTAGATAGGCATTATAAGAGACATTTGTGTGTCTAATCTTAAAGGATAGAGAAAGTAGTAGTCATTACAAATGCGAGTACTGAGTACTTTCCCAACAAGAGACATCTGAGTGAGGTTGCTTGGAAAATCTATTTAATCATTCTACATATTGGAATTATTAGTTGGTTGGTGTGCTTATGTTTTGCAAATTTTTTTCTTTGTTTCTATATTTTCACTTGTTTCTTTGTTATTATTATAAATTTCCAATTCTTAAATTTTTGTTTATATAAAAATTGGGATAATTTGTTTGTTGAAGTATATTTTGTGTTATTGTGAGTATAGGTATTGATGAAAATGAAGATAAGACACAAAGAAGCATATGGTATTGGTTCAACACGCGACCTACAGAAATGAAAAAAAAATGTCACACTAAATATAAGGCGTTGAGCTAAAAGAAGTTAGACAAGCGCTTGCTGGGAGGCAACCCAATATTTTTAATTTGTCTTAACATGCTTAATTATGAAATTCTCTCTGAACTTGTTCTAATCATGTCCTCAAAATATATGAATTGAATGTTTGGATGGTCAACTAAGTTAGAATATGTTTGAGTAATGATTTTCTTGTCTCATAATTGTGCATACAATTGAGATAACTTGTGGCATACATTGATTGTGAGATGGTTTGATATGTTTATATTTAGTCAGTCCTTGTTTAGTGTGAAAGTATCACCAGATTTTTGGATATTTGAGTAAGAAACATTTAAGTGTTGAAAGCATATAAGTGTTATCAACTTGAGAGTAGAGAGTTGTAAGGAAAGCAGTTATTTCCATGAAATTAATTTTTGCCCGATTCTTGTTAATATAATCACATAATTGGTTAGAAAGGATAAAGACATTTGTTTGATATGTTTAAGCTACTTAGCCAAATAGCCAACATTGATATATGTTAATTGTTTGTTACCTTTTTTAGCTTAATTGTTTCATTCTTTTATATAACACCCCCTTTGAGATGCCATGTGTAATTATTTTTTTTTTGCAAAACTTCCAGTCATAAAACTCTGCTACTATCTTATTAAATAGGAAATTCACAACTATTTTATTTCAAAAGTCCACGGTCCAAAAGTTCATCCAAATGAAACTTTATTATTCAAAATAACCTTCATTAAATTAACCAAACCAAATTAATTCATAACGAGAAAACTTAATACCAATTTCTTCCAAGTTCAAAAAAATCAAAACAACTAATCTATTACATTTTATTTAAAGGAACATTTTCAAATATCTCAAAACATCCAAAAGCTTCCCCACGAGCTCTTCACAACTAAGCTTCTCCAATTGTATCTACATCAACATCTACTCTCGTATAACACAAGTTATACAATCATCACAGATGGAAACTATAACCACAAACATGCAAGGGTGAGCTAACCCTATCAAACATCATTCCACAACATAATATTCACATATCACTCACCTTACATTATCACAACATATACATAAACTTAACAAAGTTAACAATCCATCACATGTCCTCACAACCAAGCATGCAATCCAACATATTACCACCAAGTAATATCAATGGTATGGCATGCTCTCATATACAACCACCCAACTTATTCTTGAAGGCAACCTACCAAAGATGTCACTTCCCATTACTCTCATAGTGAGCCTTGACAATGTATACAACTTCTCATTACTCATATCAAGAGTCTTAACGAGATATGCAATCTCCCATTACAATTTTTAATCTCCTATTACAATTTTTAATGGACCTTGCACTCCTAAACATATTGATAACAAGCAGGTTGATAAGCCTTGGAATGAATGGACAAATGAGGAAAAAAGGTGTGCTCAATATGATTGTACAACAAAGAACCACTACAAGAAAATTGCCTATTATCTAGGAAAAATTATCTAATTCATAGATAGATTTTTTTTTATCTACAAAATGTGGTCGTAGATAACGTAAAAGTTCGGAGGAAAAAAACCAGTACATTACATATGAAACTTTTGTAGGTAAGCATGATTAACTTTGGTGGGAATCTTTTTTATGAAGCGTTACCTACGAAATTCAATGTAGATAACTAATATCATAAAACAATAAAAATTATTTAAAAGAAACTTACCTAAGAAAATATTTCGTATGTAAAAGTTAAATTATTTTTTATTAAAAATATAATTTTTTTAAGCTACAAACATATTATGTAATATTGTAGCTTTAAGGCAAATTTTTTTCTAAGTTAAGAAGTTAGAAAAATTGGATCGTGCAAACCTCCCTCGAAAAAATTGAACCTCCCTCGAAACCTCCATACTCATTCCAAACCTCCACACTCACTCGACTTCGACACCTCAATGGAGTAGCAGCACACAACGTAGCAGCTGACGTCTTCATCCCACACAATGTAGTAGTAACGCGACTACTTTGCGCGTTCATGTTCCAGCTCCAGCCAAACCAAAACGAGGTTGAGGTTGAGGTTCCAACTCTGGCCAAAATGAGGTTCACGTTCACGTTCACAAAACCCCCTTCACCAACCAAAAATATGCGGTTGGGAAGGAATCAAAAACCCTCGACGAATTGGGAAAGAATTGTAAGTGATGGGTTTAAGGTTTTACTTTTTGGGATGTATGTTGGTGGCTAAACCATTGTTTCAACCGATTCTGTCTCTGTTTTTTTAGTTTTGTTAGTCTGCTTCTTCCTTTGGCTCTAGTGTTCCATCTCATTGCATTCTGCCACCTCGTATTTTTGTTTCCCAGGCTATTTGATTACTTTTTGTCTTACAAGGCTTAGAATATGGGAGGTAGAGCACAAAGTTTTTATTTAGAAATTAAGAAAAACTGGTTGGTATAAGAAAAGTAATGAGTAATAAATGATAGTTTTAAATTTTAAATATAATATAAATGAGTTGTTTAGATATGATAGTTTTCTTGAATCCTCCACCTTTTCATGCCACACCATTTTTGATGAACTTGTTAGAGATTTGCGGAAGTTAAACCTATAAAAAGAAGTCAAAATCTATAGCTAAATTTGGTTTGTCTGGAAAAGAGTATATGCTGATGTTTAACCACTCTTACCATAATCATGTATGAATTTCAAGCAAGAAGATACAACTAGCCATATATGAAGGCTATGAAATCTAATGTTATACTTAATTTATCTTAACTTAGCGAGAAAAAGATGATTGGGCAATGTAGTGATTAAAACTCCTCATGTAGGTCAATGCTTGATCTTTTTTTGCCTCTATATCTCCTTTCTTAGTGTGGTATGTTTTTATCATGGAAGAAGATTAATGTTAGCCACTGCATAATGTGGCTAAATATATGAGAAAACGATTCAAAAAGACGAACTTGAATTTGATGTTTGTTCATAAGCTCTTTAAATGAAAATCACATTACTTTTTCATAACTATTTGATAAAAAAATGATCACTGTTTTGTAATCATTTCTAAATAAAAAATACATGTTTAGATACCAATGCAGGTTTTGCAAAAACCTTTCTAATCATCGTACTAAGCCCTTTCATTGTGAAACACATAACTCCAATGGTGTTAACAAAGTTGTGAAGTATGTGCAATTTGTGGCTACTAGACAATTATGATCATTCTTTCTACATATTTCAGTGTATTAGAACTTTTTCACACAATTCACAGTTCAAGGAACTCATAATTCATATTCAGATGCATAATTTCATCAATTCGTAGTAGATAGTTTGCATTCATCTAGGTTCAAATTTACAATTTATGAATCCATGCATATCTTAGGCATTTCTGTATTTTAAGAGTTAGTTTGCATCATATTATACATGCTCAAACTATAAAAACAACATCTCATACATAGCACACAAATAGAACACAAAATCTGCACCAACTTTCATGTGCTATGAAACCTTTTTTTTACTAAAAGTGTTGTCAAGCTTTGTTTTATAGGTGATTTTGTGATTCCAGCATATTTGATCATGTTTAGGCCTTTCTTTCACATGCTCATGCATAAAGAAACATGTCTAGCCCTTTTCATTGCATATAGACCTAAAAATTTGCATGGGTAATATATATATATATATATATATATATATATATATATATGCTTTGTCCTTGAATGGGTAGTATGAAAGGTTTATGGGGATTATATTGCTATGCAAAACCCTAAATTTATGCTTTATCTTTACTAATTGATGTACTCTGTATTTATTTTATATAGCCATATGAATATAACTTTTACTTGCTGATAGAAGAAAAAGAAAAAAAAATGTTGTAAGTAACCATATTAATGAAAAACACAGGGTATAATAGAAGAGTTGTAAGTAACCAACAAAATGACAAAATTAGTTTCTTTTTATTTTATTTTAAATGTGTAGTAATGTCTTTTGCACCAACCTTTACGGAAAGCATTATTACGACTGGTTTGGTGATGAACACATTTTCCATTGAATTATGGGTTGAAAAAGGTTACCCTCCTAACCAAATAATAAAATTCCATTATGTATAATGGGATTTGAACCTAGTTATCATTACATAGTATAAAATGCTAACACCCAAGACATTTTTTTTGAGTAGTAATTATGTCCTAGATTGTGTACTTTCATTTGCCATTTTATCTGGATGAATTCTTGCACTTGTTTCTAAACTTTAACCTCGAAGTACACTGAACTTCATTTATATGCATTGGTGCATTTTACATTGAAATTTGTATTATCTTAATGAGCACATGATTTTAATAAATTTAAGGTGTGTTAATTTGTCTTAGATTATATTTTTATACTCATGCACATATCTATCCATTTTCTTTTTGTGGACAAAGTTGCACCATCTGAAATCCTAGCTTGACGTTTTTGTTGGTGAGAAGGTTAAAGTTCTGGTTAGGGATGTCAAAAAAATCTGTATCCGAGGGTATCTGTGGATAAAACCCCCAACAGGTAGAAAACGGATATTAAAAATGGATACCCGCTACCTGCGAGTACATGTATTTTTGATACCTGCATGTTAACGGGGCGGGTACAAGTATCATAGTATTCGTACTCGTGGATACCCGTACCGCTAAACTTTAATTCACAAAAATACCCTAATATATATATATATATATATATATATATATATATATATATATATATATATATATATATATATATTAGTAAAAAACATTTTGAGTCTTCATTCAGTAATGGTGGTCGGATTCTTACCCCACATCGCAGTAGATTACTTCCAAATATTGTGGAGGCATTAATGTGTCTCCAAGACTAATTATGGACCAACATGGAAGGTAATGAAATTAACATTTTTACTTAGATATTTTAATTAAGTGATTGCTAGAAATTTTTAATGAACTTCTTATGTTTTCAGGCTCTTCTAGATTAAAATTGGACAACATGAAACTTTATACAATGTTGCAAGATATGGACATTGATGAAATTATTAATTTCTTTAATCTTTCATTCAAAAATAAACTATAATATAAATTGTTAGTGATTTTTTATTTGTTTGTTTTTTAGAAATCAATCTGAGCTTGTTGATTCAAGCACTAATTAAAGAATTTCTATTGTGTTGAACGTCATTTTATATTTACTTTTATAATTATTTGGACTTATATGAACTTGAGTTTATTTGAACTTTATTTCAAATTTATGACAATGATGTATTTTATTTTATTTGAATTTATGGTTAAATATCTGTTTTTTTAAAATATTTTTGTAAATACTTACGGGTACCCGTGGATATCCGCAGATATGAAAAAAATAGGCAGGTACCTGCATAACGGGTACCCAACGAATATGGGTATGAGTACGGGATAAATATTTATCTAGCAGGTAGGGTACGGGGGAACTACTACCCGTATCCTACTCGTTGACATCCCTAGTTCTAGTCCTAAAGTCACACTCTCCTGATAAAATTTCTTTAAGGTACTAGATTGATAACTTTTTTTACTGATATCTCTTATTTTTTGGTACATCTATTTATTACTAATTAAAATTATGATACCTACACTTATCATTTATTACACGTGAACTCCTTACAAAATTAGGCATCACCAGGTTGAGAACTAAGGTAATAGTAAGGCAACTAATCAAAATAATTTAAAAAAATTTGGTTAAAACAATTTGTAAGTGAGTAAAGAAATAAAATGTTTAAACAATCTTTTATTTTTTTCAAATGTTGTTTAGAAATAGGTTCGAGTCCAAATTTGACATTACTATTGAATATAAAAGCATTGATAATTTAAGAAAAAGACAAGAATGGAGTTAGAGCTAAGAAGTTAAGAATGATAGAATAAATAAAATGTTGAAGCTTCTTCCTATGTCTATGTGGCAATGTATGCTTCTTCCACCATTCCATCATATACTAGTTTCAATCACCATCTTCAACCTCACACCTATATCCATTCAACAATTTTTGAGGAAAATTTTCAGCAAAAAAAAATTATTAATGATTTTTACACATGATGATTGTAGGTGTTTATGCTTTATCCCTAAAATTTCACATCAGAAAGAATTAAATAACTTGTCCTATTTCCAGCGCATCTTATGTGATAAATAATATCAATGCAAGCTATGACGCAATGACTTTTTTAATACTAAATTTATTATTAGGGTATATTATGCAATGACTTTTTTCACATCATTATTAGGGTTTTAAAAAAATATAAATAAAACAAATGTATCATATCAAAGTATAAAAAGGAAATAATAAAATAAATACTATAAACACTACGATAGTTAAATAAATTATACATAGTAAGAAATCTAAATAATAATAAACTTATTTTCGATATGGCATTGGTATGAGTGCCTCTTCAAAATTCCTCCACCAAACACTATTTTGCTTTGCTAATTCATCCTGGGGGATCTTGTAGGATGAAGTTAATTATGCTTTACTAGAATCTTTTTCAAGTTTAGGTTTCATGTATTTTAGTTATTGTTACTAAGTTTAATGTATTTTTGTCAACACTCAAATTCGTCCGGATAAATACATTTGTTAAAATAAAAAGAAAAAAAATATGTGTTTTTGATTGATGGCAGATTTTTTTTAACTTTAATTCTACCATGAAAAAAAAAAGAGAAGAGAGAATCTAATTTGTTTTTAATTATCACACCCTTTTCATGAGCCCAAATATTTTATACATATTTTCACCACATTGTTTGCTATTTACACTCTTCACATGACATGTCACAAAATGATATTTTATAATTTCTGTTTTTAGGGAAGAATATATATAATATTAGGAGCAATATGTTTTTTATAATAATTTAAATAAATATCTTACATTTACGCTTATGTGTCTCATTGTTTTTTTTAATCTGAGAATATATTATTTTAATAATTAGAAGCACATATTCCCGATAATAATGCTTTCAGAGAATGATACGATTTTAATAATTGGAAGAAAATATTCCTGGTAATAATTAGAATCAATTATAATTTGATGAGCATCTTCATGTATCGGAAAATATATTATTCTAGTAATTACATGCAATATTTTGTTAATAATGATAATCAATACACTGTATATTATGCGACCATTTAATTTCTATAATATGTTTCATCGAGACCGATTCCTTCCTCATATATTTTATTATAATTAAAGACTAGGATTTTAGTGGTATCGCAAGGTGCCTATATAAACACAAAACTTCTCCAATGTAGGACACAGAAAAAATTCAAAAAACCCCTATTCTTTTTTATTACTAGAGCATACACACAAAAATGGGTCACTTTACTATCAATCAGTTTTGCTATGTTCGTGTCCCTGAAAGGTAAACTCTCTTTGCTTCTAATGTTATTCATGTATCACTCAAATTTTCTTATAATATCAAATGTATGATCGATTGACATGTTGTATGATTAAATGTGTTTGAGGTTCGCACGTTAGATGATTTTGGGTTTGTCATTGATATGCTCAACCCTTTTCTTTCATTTTATTTGAATGCCATTTATCTTGATAATTAAAAATGTTCTTTTCGTAGGCTTTAATTCTCTCTAAAAAAGATAATAATAAATAAAAATAATAAATAAAAAATTATATTATTTCTTTTATATAAGTATTGAATATCATGTCAAGTCTCGAACTTGCTTGATAATCAAAACACTCTTTCATAGGCTTTTAATTTTTTTTAAATAATAATAATAAAAAATAAAAATTATAAAATCATTTTTAAATATCATGTCAAATCTCAGATTTGCTTCATAACTAAATCTTTTATCATGTAGAATCTCGGGTTCTCTGGATATTAATAATATATATATATATATATATATATTAAAATTTAAATTGTAAAGAAATAAAAATAATATCAAACAACAAATATTTTTATAAATAACTACGTTATCCCTGATCTTCCAAATGGAAATACGTAGGAGCGAGGTACAATCCTCGTCGGGGCAAAAAAATAAAAAAATAATTTTGTTTTAATCTTTAATATTTTTGTATGTGTTTTTTTTTTTATTTTGTTTGATTTTTTGGGAATAACAAATATTCTAAACATCAAAATTCTACCTTACACACTTAATTAAAGAGGGAACCGTCTTGAGACGGGCATTGTGGGGTGCTAATACCTTCCCCACATGTAACCGACTCCTAAATCCAAATTTAGTTTCAAAGACCATTCTTTTAAGGTTTTTCTATAGTTTTCCATAATAAACTATGGTGGCGACTCCTCTATTTTTTTAAAATTATTTGTCATCCCGCCGCAATCTCGGTTGCGATAGATGGTGACTTAACTGGGGACGTTTTGGAGAGTCGATTCTGTTAGTTGAGTATGCGAAAGGTATGCTGTTTTTATATATTTGTTTTCCCCTTGTTTTTGTTTTACTTAATGTATATTATCTATCTTTATTTGTGTTGATGTCATCTTTACTTGCTTTGATGTCCTCATATGATTATATTGTTGAAATTAAACCCTAGAGTAGAAGACAATTGTTATATTTGTTTGGAAATTTTCTAGTTGTTTTGCAGCTGTGGGTTTGGGTAGTTTTAGGTTGCTCCCTTCACACACTACACATGTTAGGCTAGTGCATTCATTTTAATATTGGGGTCCCATACCTAGACCTGAGTTAGCCATAAGGAGTGGAGGTCCAACGATTGTTATGCTAGATCTCAGATCTACTTAACTATTGTGAAGGCTTCATCTAGAGTTTGATTCCTCTTGATATACCATATCTATTAGGTCGCCTATCATTGTAGATTATGTTCTGAGGTTGACTTCAACTCTAGAGGCTAGTGAGATTATTTAGAACTATTCCTTGAATTATCACAAAAAAGCCCATAGACCAGAAAATAGATTTTCTCTAAACCTTCTAGGACACAAAGGGAGTGTGCATTATATATTTATTTTTTTCAATCTTTTCATTTTTATAAAAATAAGTAGTTAAATTTCAATTGTGTCATATTTGCATCAATGTATAAATAAGGGTCTCTCGAGGCGCATACATGCATTACATCCACATCTTGTCTTCATTCATGGTTCCATGCACACAGTTTTAAGGTAAATAACATTTTTACATTCACTTGACACGTAACATGAATCCACTTTGGATTCATGTCACAATGTATAATGCATAATATTCATCCCATTGTTTTTTCATGCCACCTTGCATAGTACATACCATACATACACTCACATGCATGTGTATAGGTAGTTTCTAAATTTGTAGCATCTTGCATTTTCATGTCACTTTGCATAACACATTACATGCATCAACACCACATCTTGAAAAAAGTTTCACTATAATAAATTCAAAATTAATTGTTTCCTATTTTTTGTTAATAAATTCATGGAATCTTGCTAAAGGTGAAAAAAAATAAGAGGAGAAAATAAATTATTCTTTGGTCAAATTAGTTGGTTGAATAAATAGATTTTTTTTTTTATGAAAAGTGGCATGCTTTTGAAACATTGCTCTAATATATGTACATGGAATTGCTCAAACTCATTTCCTTTCCCATCCCATTTCCCATCACCTTGCCTTCATAAATCTTTCTTTTGTATTCCATGGAGATCATCATAAAGGGGGCATGTGTCCTAGAATGAATTAAAATTGAAGTAAGTCTTTGAACACAAAAAAAAATTGAAGAAAAGTCTGCTAGACTGAAAACCCAAGAGGGCGATCTAGGCAAAAATTAAGACAACAAAAAAATAGAAAATAATACAAAAAAAAGTAAGGGCAAACAAGGGCAACCTCTAATGTGATTGAATTTTTTTCCCTTTGGATTAAAGCTTTTAAAATTAAAACAATCATGAGTTGAAATGATGTGTGATCATGTTTCTTTATCAAGTAAAAAAATGATCTTGCTTTGTTACCCATTTTGAGCCTATACAAAATCAAAACTTCTTTCTAATTACCCTAAACAAGGGTCACCTTCCCACTGAAGTTAACATAATGTTTGCATATATTTCATTTGACTTGTAATTCACCAATAAAAAAATTTGAAAAGAAAAAAAATTGATTATGCAAAAAAAAAAGAAAAAAAAGAAGAGAAACAAGAGTTGGAAAGTGGAAAACAAGAAGTGGTGAACAAAGGTAGTCAAATGAATTTTAGGTGCAACGTTAGATACAAACCCTTGCTTTAAATAACCTTTATACCATTTATTTTGAGCCTTCATTATCCATTTATTTTATATCCCTTAGCCTTGACCACAATACAAGCCTAATAAAGTCAACACAAATCAATGATTGGTTGTTGTTTTTTGAAAACTTTAATTTAGAGGAGAAAATTATGTTATGTTAAGAAGTTTGTCCAAAAAAAAAAGAGATTGAGAAAGTGTTCAAAGATTTGCTTTCAAACACTGGGGCAGATTATTTTTGGTTGACATGTTTCCATAGAGATTAAGATTAGCACGAGTAGTCAAGTTAAATCAAGGCCATGCCCTCTCATTCTTTTATTCTTCATGCATTTCCTATCATATTTTCTGCTTTGAGCCTAAACTTTGATATACCTTTCTCCTACCACTCATTATTCTCACTTTGAAACTAAATTAGGGAGATGTTTCATTTGTTGTTCATACATTATAATCGGTTATCTTGAATTTGGGCAATTGTTGATTTTGATTTTCAGACTTATATTGGGGCAACTAGTATGAAGTCTTCTATCATTTTCAACATTCTCATGCTATCAACAACTAGGGCAAGCTCAAACACATTTTGCACCCTGAGACCAATCTATACCCTCAAATTGGGGCAACTTTTGAAGTCTCCATCTTTTTTTACGAATAACTGGGACAAGCCCAAACACACATCATGTCCTGAAGTTAACTCTTAACTATAAAATTGGGGCAATTCCTTAGTCAATTACCTCATCTAATCCTTTCCAAGACCTTTGGCAATTTCATGTATGCCACTCAAATAGTTTTCAAAAAGCAATGATACAGAAAAGAGTTTGTCAATAAACTGATAAGACCAAGGAATGTTTTTCAAAGAAAAAAAAATTAAAACAGAAGGATTCCATATATCTAAAAATAACAACAAATTGGGGATCAATTGAAATAAGTTTCATACGATGTAAAAGGTGAAAAAAATACACGAGGGCAGGCTTCATGCATAAATTCATATCTAATCATACATACATCATTCATTTTTGTGAAAAGAAAAAAATTAACAAACAAAGGAACTTTCATCATGCATTCATACATTAATTCATACATCAAAGTTTCAAACTTTGTTCATGTAAAAAAGATCATAACATGTGCATCATACACTAATATTGTTAGTGTTCAAAAAAGAAAATCCATAAGTCATGCCAACATTATCATTCACCATGCATGCTCGAAATAAACATAACAACATTATCACACATCATAATCAATGTTAAAAAAAATAATACATAGCATGTGTTAGCATTTTTATACGTATATCATGTAAATGTTAGAAAAAAAAAATTCATAACAAGCATCAACATATTCATGCACTCAGAAAAAGAAAATTCATAACATGTGTTAGCATCTGCATGCATTCCTACACATATCACATCAATCATCAAACAGAAAATATCCAAACACATGTTAGCAAAATTAAGCTCTATATAGTATTTGGTTCAAAAAGAAAATAAAGCATATACATTCAAACATATTCATGCACATATCATATTAGCATATTTATGCACAATCATATAAATGCTCAAAAAGAAAAATACATAACATATCTTTTAATAATCCTGCATCATAGTTCTTTTTTATGAAATAATTTTTTTTTGTCACTTTGGGATCAAAACCCTCTTCATTCACATGCACGGTTGTCGAATCCTACTGTTTCAAAATGAAGAAAATGAGAAAGATACAAATTTTGCTTCTTTAATATTTCTCGGGTTGATGGTCCTCTTCATTCATATGAATGACCTACATATCCTTAAGCCCAGTTTCGTACTAGCCCCTCAAGTCCAGTTTTATCTGGCCACCTCAAGCCTAGCTTGGTCTAGCCCTTAAGCCCAGTTTCGCAATGGCCCCTTAAGCCCATCTTTATCTGGCCACCCCAAGCCTAGTTTTGTCTAACCCTTAAGCCCAACTTTTTCTGCCCTAAGCCCAATTCATCTGGCCACCACAAGCCCAGTTTTATCTTGTCACCCCAAGCCTAACTTTGTCTAGCCCCCAAGCCCAGTTTCACACTGGCCCCTAAGCCTAGTTTTGTCTAGCCCACAAGCCTAGTTTTATCTGGCCATCCCAAGCCTAGCTTTGTCTAGCTCCCGAGCCTAGCTTTGTCTAGCCTCCAAGCCTAGTTTATCTGGCCACCCGAAGCCTAGTTTTATCTAGCCCCTCAAACCCAATTTCGTACTGGCCCCTCAAGCCTAGTTTTATCTGGCCCCTCAAGCCTAGTTTTATCTGGCCACCTTAAGCTAGCTTTGTCTAGCCTTTAAGCCTTGTTTCATCTAGCCATCCCAAGCCTAGCTTTGTCTAGCCCTCAAGCCCAACTTTGTCTGGCCCAAGTCCAGTTTATCTGGCCACCAAGCTCAGTTTTGTATAGCTATCAAGCCTAGCTTTGTCTAGCCCTCAATCCTTGTTTTACCTTGTTTTTGGTATTAGTCAAGGTTTCTACACCCTTCTGTGTTGCCAAGGTTTCCACACCTTGTTTTTGTGTTAATCAAGGTTTCTACACCTTGCCAAGGTTTCTACACCTTGCCAAGGTTTCTACACATTGTTTCTATGTTAGTCAAAGTATTCACACATTGCCATCATTTTTTACACATTATATTTTACCCTAAACAAGGTTCCCACACCAATTCATCTGAGCCATCTATTTTGCTTCATGTATATAACCTGGTGCAACTTTTTGGGTTTCATATTATTTGTCCATCTAGAGATTCAAGTATACACTTATCACATGATTTGTCAAGAACAAATATGAGTCTCTTTCATTCATGCATTCAAAAAATTCAATTTGACTTTCACATGTAAATTTCATATTAGGACCCTCTTTATTGAATGGTTACAAATTGTTGTTTCTATATCGGCCCTCTGCGAGGCAATGGTCAAGTTCAGATTTTCTTTTGGTATATTGGCCCTCTACGAGGCAATGGTGGAGTTCAGGTTTTCTTTTGGTATATCAGCCCTCTACGAGGCAATGGTCAGATTCAGGTTTTCTTTTGGTATATCGGCCCTCTACGAGGCAATAGTCGAGTTCAAATTTTCTTTTGTTATATCGGCCCTTTGTGAAGCAATGGTCGAGTCTAGGTTTTCTTTTGGTATATCGGCCCATTGCGAGACAGTGGTCGAGTTTAGGTTTTCTTTTGGTATATAGGCCCTTTGCGAGGCAATGGTCGAGTCCAGGTTTTCTTTTGGTATATCCGCCCTCTGCGAGGCAATGGTCGAGTTCAAGTCTTCTTTTGGTATATTGGCCCTCTACGAGGCAATGGTCGAGTTCAAGTCTTCTTTTGGTATATCGGCCCTCTACGAGGCAATGGTCGAGTTCAGGTTTTCTCTTGGTATATCGGCCCTCTACGAGGCAATGATCGAGTTCAAGTTTTCTTTTGTTATATCGGCCCTCTACGAGGCAATGGTTGAGTTCAAGTCTTCTTTTTGTATATTGGCCCTCTGCGAGGCAATGGTCAAGTTCAGGTTTTCTTTTGGTATATCGGCCCTCTGTGAGGCAATGATCGAGTTCAAGTTTTCTTTTGGTATATCGATCCTCTGCGAGGCAATGATCGAGTTCAGATTTTCTTTTGGTACATCAAGGCCCTATGCGAGGCAATGGTCATCGATCTCTTTAAATCCAGGCCCTCTACGAGGTAATGATCATGGATTTCTTATGTCACATCGGGACCCTCTACATGGTAATGGTCACTGAGTTCCTCTCTTTCGGATGGAGACCCTCTCCTTGGGTGTGGTCATGTCTATCTTTAAATATGTTTGACTATTTTTCACTTATTTTATTTTTCGTCTATATTTCTTTTTGAAATCCGAACGAAATTAGTGTTTTTATCTTTACTTATCTTTTACTATGATAATATGAAAATTTGACTTTCATATTATCTAGTCAAATCTAAGTAAAGAGGGACAGTTGTCAACACCAAATTTCCTCCGGGTAAATGTATTTGTTAAAATAAAAAGAAAAAAATAAATAAAAAAATAATAATAAAATAAAATAAAATAAAAAATGTGTTTTTGATTGATGGTAGATTTTTTTAACTTTAATTCTACCATGAAAAAAAAAGAGGAGGGAGAATCTAATTTGTTTTTAATTGTCACACCCTTTTCATGAGCCCAAATTTTTTATACATATTTTCACCCTATTGTTTGTTATTTACACTCTTCACATGACATGTCAGAAAATGACATTTTATAATTTCCGTTTTTAGAGAAGGGTATAATATAAGGAGCAATATATTTTTTATAATAATTTAAATAAATATCTTGCATTTACGCTTATGTGTCTCATTGTTTTTTTAATCAGAGAATATATTATTTTAATAATTAGAAGCAAATATTCCTGATAATAATGCTTTTAGAGAATGGTACGATTTTAATAATTGGAAGAAAATATTCCTGGTAATAATTAGAATCAATTATAATTTGATCAGGATCTTCATATACCGGAAAATATATTATTCTAGTAATTACAGGCAATATTTTGTTAATAATGATAATCAATACACTGTATATTATGCGACCATTTAATTTCTATAATATGTTTCATCGGGACCAATTCCTTCCTCATATATTTTATTATAATTAAAGACTAGGATTTCAGTGGTACCCCAAGGTGCCTATATAAGCACAAAACTTCTCCAATGCAGAACACACAAAAATATTCGAAAAACCCCTCTTTTTTTTATTACTAGAGCACACACACAAAAGGGGGTCACCTTACTATCCTTTCAGTCAGTTTTGCTCTATTCGTGTCCCTGAAAGGTAAACTCTCTCTGCTCCTAATGTTATTCATGTACCGCTCATATTCTCTTATAATATCAAATGTATGATCGATTGACATGTTGTATGATTAAATGTGTTTGGGGTTCGCACGTTAGATGATTTTGGGTTTGTCATTAATATGCTCAACTCTTCTCTTTCATTTTATCTGAATGCCATTTATCTTGACAATTAAAAATGTTTCTTTCATAGGCTTTAATTCTCTCTAAAAAAGATAATATTAAATAAAAATAATAAATAAAAAATTATTATTTCTTTTAGATAAGTATGGAATATCATGTCAATTCTCAAACTTGCTTGATAATCAAAACACTCCTTCATAGGCATTTAATTTAAAAAAAATAAAAATAAAAAAAATAAAAAATTATAAAATCATTTTTAAATATCATGTCAAATCTCATATTTGCTTGATAACTAAATCTTTTATCATGTAGAATCTCGGTTCTCTTGATATAAATATATATATATATATATATATATATATATATATATATATTAAAATTTAAAGAAATAAAAATAATATCAAACAACAAATATTTTTACAAAGAACTACGTTATCCTTGATTTTCCAAATGGAAATACGTAGGAGCGAGATATAATCCTCGTCGGGCCAAAAAAATAAAAAAATAATTTTGTTTTAATCTTTAATATTTTTGTATGTTTTTTTTTATTTTGTTTAATTTTTTGGGAATAACAAATATTCTAAACATCAAAATTCTACCTTGCACACTTAATTAAAGAGGTTACTGTCTTAAGACGGGCGTCGTCCCGTCGCGATCTCAGTTGCGACAATTTTGTTTATTGTTACTGAGTTACTTTTGGTGTATTCATCACTGTTGTTATTTTATTATTGAGAACACCTTGCTTTTCTTCGTACACGATTTTACACCATAAACTTTATAATTTGGTGTAATATAGATGTTCCTATTATACTTAAAAAACATAGATACATGAGCATAAGTATCGTTAGTTTTGATATAAATTAGAATTATATATATATATATATATATAGGGATGGCAATTAGGGCCTGGCCCGCAGGCCCGGCCCGCAGGCCCGCATAAAAAACGCGGGGCGGGCCAGGATAGTGAGCCCGCAGGCCCGCGCGGGCTCGGCCCGCATAGGCCCGCGGCCGCACGGGCTAGCCTGCGGCCCGCGCGGGCCGGCCCGCAAGCCCGCATAAAATTAAAAAAAAGAAAAAAAACTTGCACTTGTGTATATTAATTACTTCTTTTATGGACTCTTGCATTAACATTTCAAATTCTTGTATAATTGGAAAAGACAAGTATTATGTAATTCTTAATGTGCTAAAATTTAAAGAATACATTGTGTATGTCATAGTATGAATATGATGAAAATGTTGAATTATCAATTTATCATCTAATTCCCCAAAGTCTTTACTTAATTTTGTGAACTTCTTAAAGTTTCCCAATTTTTAAACATTGAAAGTTTTATCATAAAAAAAATAAATAAATAAAAAAAATTTAAAAAAAAAAAGTGGGCCGGCCCGCGGACCCGCGGGCCAACCTTTATGCGGGACGGGCCAGAGTATGCGGCCCGCATAAAATGTGCGGGGCGGGGCGGGCCGGCCCGCGGTGTGCGGGCCTTATGCGGGGCGGGCCTAAACGGGGCGGGCCGGCCCGCATTGCCACCCCTATATATATATTATTTAAAATATATTATTATTATAAATAACAATATATCTATAATAATAATTTGTAAACATATAAATATGACAATTATAAATATAGAGGACTAATTAACTAATAATAAGTTTATACTACATGTTAAATGCTAATAACTTCAAATAATCACATAGTTGCAATTATTATAAATTAATTCAGTGTATAAGAAACATAAATTAATAATATTGTATATATACTATAAATTTATTTTTTAACATAATTATTAGTTTATATAATTGATAAAAGAAAAAGGGAGTGATAAAGTTGCACATGGGAACTGCAATCCTTATCTACTATGATGATCATTAATGAAAAAAAAACTGGAAGAATGTTAAAAACAAACCTAAAGTAATAGTGTTAACGAAATATACTTAAATTTAAACTAAAAGTAATGATTACTTTAATTCTTATAAATAGGTGTGAGAGGTGAATGGAATCAAAATGTTAGAAGAGGTAGAACATGAGAAAGGAAAAAAAAAAAAACAGATAGGGATTTAGTGCTCTAAGTTCATTCATCAAGTTCATCCAATATAAGAAAGAAAGATAAAGGATAGGTGGTGTGAGTGAAGCGAAGAAAAAAAAATATCATCAAAGTCTCATACAACCTTGGTATATCTTCCACAATAACTAAGGTAAAGGGAGGAGACATTTGTCATTTTATCTTTTTACTTTTATTATCTTTTTATCTTTTCATAACTATTTTTATTTTTATATTTACTTTAAGTTAGGTGTCCCCTAACCTCATTCTAATTTATATTTAGTTCTCGTTCTTATTTATTTATTTATTTATATTCATTTCCAATTGTGTACTAATCCTATTTATTCAATTTATATTTATTCTCATTTATTTATTTATATTTATTTACAGTCATGTACTAGTCTTCTTTATTTATTATATTTATTTTTAGTAATGTACTGATCCTATTTATTTATTTATACAATTATATGATTTAATATAAAAATAAAACATGACAAATAACGATTTGATTTTTGTAGTTGGAGGTGTAACCTTGGGGATTTAAATGAGTAGTTAGTACTCAAGATGAGATGTTCTTGAGTTACTTTGTTGGTCATGATGAGACTCAATTATCTTGATTAGTTACTACAAAATTAATCAAAATCTTTAAAAATAAAATAAAGATCCAAGTTTTATGGATTTGAAAAGATTTTTCATTTCATTTTATTTTATTAAGAGATGTTATATTTTCATGTGATAGTTGTCTCACTTTCCTATTTTATGATTTCTTATAAAACAAATATTATAATCTCATCGTAGATGACTGCCCCTAACATGCCATTCTTTGTCGTGTTTGGCCCATTCTTTGACGTGTCTGACCAATTCTTTGACGATATCATATCGTAGCAGTTTTTCTAGAAAATGCATGACAGACAAATGCGGTAAATAATTTGGTAACATTTTAAAAAATGAAAATTTTTACCATTACATTCCTAAATGCTCCAAATGCACCGGTTATCCTTGAAGGATAGATTGAAGTCACTTTTTATTTACCCTCAATAGTTCAAGTGAATCTTATCCGTAACTTTTTTTCTTCCACATGTTTAAAGGCTAATATACCAGGGGAAACTGTAAATAAATAATATTTCTTCCTCTTCTATATAGAAAATATAATATGTACCAAATAATGTAAATTTAATATGGATACAATATTGTAAAATATATAAATATATGTATATGTGAATATTTTAAGTATAGTATATATTATTGTAAAATGATGTGTTAAAATATTTTAAATGTAATACAGAAAATAATAGTAACAAAAAAATTTGGTCGTCACACTTTTTGCATGCAAAATACATCTTTATATATATATATATATATATATATATATATATATATATATATATATATATATATATATAGGAAAAAATTATTATTTCTTAATAAATATATTAAACCAATTTTATATTCACTAAACTTTCCATTCCAATTATAAATTATTTCTTAACTTCACATTTTAAAATTATCATTTTAACCTAACATTTATTATTAACCATTTATATTTTTTAGCACCAATTTTAACACAACAAATATATTTTTTAATAACCATCATACACATAATAATATATCTTTTCAACATTCAAAATGATTATTTAAAAAGTATTATCTTGTTATAAGAAGACTACAATTTTGTCAAAGACAAATTTACTCTTCTAAAAAATAAATTAGGTATATAAAATGATATACTTCGTTATATCCATAAATTAAAAATGAAATTATGTATATTGTAACTTCCCATTCTAACATATTTAGACTACTATCTGATTTATTACAATTTAAGCATTAAGCAATAAACAAAAACATAGACATATAATATGTATTTATAGTCCTCCATAAAACTCATGATACATTTATCATAATATATAATCTTTTCTAGAATGGAGAATCTATACAATACAATATTATATACCCACAAACTATACTCTAACCAACAATCAGTAGTCTCACGCTTCTTAACCCTCCTACTCTCACTATCCTCTACTCACATATACCATACGATAACCGTTGGTGGATAAACCAACAACAAACATAAAAAGAAAGGTAAGCCAATAGTATTTTATATTATCACATATTATAACACCACAATGATTAAACATAAACATCAGTCAACACATTTCACATATAAGAACTATTATCAATTAATTACATCTTATAATTCTAACATAACCTATTCTAGACTCAATTCCAGAATATACATTGAATTAGATACTCAAAGTCCTGCACCTACCATGAGATCATAAAAGAAATATCACGACCAACCCAAAGTTACTAGGTCTCAAGGGTAAATTTACTTATTGCCTCGCTAGAAAAGAGGTCCCTTGCCCCAAATCCTGTTATAGGACTTTCCTCAAATCTCATCACCTAAACTCCATTCTCTATATGATTTTGTGAGCTTAGTAGAGTTAGGATAACTTTAATGTGGATCACTACTCAATGCATAACACTATACTAACTTATACAGTCTTTCTCCTTAGGAACACCATATTATACAATATATATATATATATATATATACACACACACACACAAATCATTTCATCACTTTGTCTAACTTTCATTCACTTAAAATCATCACATTCCATAGTATAGTAATTCCTCACAGCTTCTCCACATTTCAAACCACACGTAAAATACCAAGATTAATATACTCACTTAGTGAGTTCACTTACTCGCTTAACGAGTTTCTTCTGCGAAGGCACTCGCTCAACGACTAAGCAACTAGCCCAACGAGTCAAGTACTAGAACAAAATACAAATAAATGCACCCAGTAAGAGTATACTCAACCAACACCAAACCTCCCATGGTTGTCTACCAAATTTGAATTTTCCTTTCGCTCAACGACACATTTCTCTCGCCCAGTGACTCAGGTCTTAAGAGTTTTTTTAATCAAGTTGGCCTAGTGAGCTCTAACTCGTCTAATGAATGAAAGGTCTTAATGCTCTCAGTGATTTTAATCAATCACAAATCAAGAAGACTAACATTACCTTGGGTGGTAGATGCACGACAAAGGAATCCATCATTGATGAGGTTGATGGATTTCAGCATTAGAACAAGTGACACCACTCCAAACACAGTGTATACTAGGTCGATCTGAACCTTAATGTGGATGAAATTGCCGTCGATGGTGCGACATGTAAGACCCGGGAAAAATTAAATAATTAATTAAATAATTATTTAATAAATGCGGGTAAAGAGAACCTTTAAGGTAATAAATGCATAATGTTATGACGTGGAAAAGTACTAGCTCAAGTGGTTAAGAGTACTTGGTTTGTGTGAGAGGACTTAGGTTCGAGTCCTATTTATGCTATTTTTATGTGTATTAAATTAGTATTATTTTTATGTATATTAAACATGTTGTGGAGTTTTATAATAATTGAATTATATTGATTAGTATGAAATATGAATTTGGTTGAATGGTTTGGCATTGAGTGGCAATGGCATAAGAGTGGGTTCAAACCTTAGAGGGACTTGAATGAAACTCTATTTTTGCCATTTTTAGGTTTGTCTTGAATTTGAAAGGTTAAAGGAAACCCTAGTAAACTTAGCAGCCAAGGATGGCTGAAAAGGCAGAAGATATCATGCAATTGAAGGGTAATTAACACTGCCATTAAGCCTTAATTTCGTTTTTGACAATTAAGCATTATTAAACCACCATTATAAGGCTTATTAGTAGTAAAAAGGAAGGTTTGGTTAGCTGGAATTGGAGGAGGTACTGTGAGAAGCAAGAATTCAGAGAGGAACGTGTTTCTGGAGTGATAGGCGAGTTGAGTTAGGAGGGTAATTTGGGAGTAAGCCATTGGTGAACATTGGAGCTTTCAAGAAGTCAAATTTTGAGCAAGGAAAGCTTTAATCCAGGTTAGGGGAGTTGCTTACATTGATTTTATTTTGGTGATGATAGATTGTGCCTTGTATGGATGAAATCGCATGTGTATCTTGTTGTTTTGCGTTAATTTTCGTAGTTTCTGGAATTTTACCCAGAAACCGCCTGGCGGCGTTGAAGGCCCGCCAGGCAACTCATACCATCAGAGCCCAAAACTGGGTTTTTCTTCATGCACCGCCTGGCGGGTAGGGGCTGTTCGCCAGGCGCTACGAATTGGCTGGTTCAGTTCTGGCGGGTTTTGGGTACTCCGTGATGTTGGAACGTTTGGGGTTTATTTGAATGATTGGTATGCGTGTAATTACCTGTAATTGATTATTGTTGGAATATTGCATGAATTACGTCTGAAATTGAGTCCTAGAATTCAGATTGGGATTTTGGAAGGAATGTCATAGGTGATGATTAGGAGTAGCGTAGTTGTTAATTGGAGTCAATGATAATAAGAGTGCATTCTGAACTTGAGGCATGATATATGTGGGAGTACATCAGTTTGAGGGGAAACTTGGAAATTGTGGGGTGTGTGAGTCACTATGAACGCGAGAGAAATCTGGGCAAAATCCAGTTTCTTTTCACGCACCGCCTGGCGGTACTGAGGTTGCCGCCAGGCGACCTGACAGCAAAATAACAGGTTTGTTTTGGATGATGGTCTGGTAATGGGTGTGTTGAGGGGGGGGACCATTAAGATAAGTGGTTAAGTGGTGATAGGTTGGAATTGCATTAGCTATGAAATTTAAATGATCAAGGTGAGATGAAACACACAAATGGAGTTTCCTTATCTATTGGTGGCTATAGTGGCAGTTTGGTATCCGAGTATAGGGGCAACACTGATCAGATTGGTTATGACCTGAGTAATAGGAGTACTAAACGGTAAGACCTTATTGAATACGAGAACAGGTTTGGGTAGTAAATGGGGAAAAGGATGTGTACATGATAATTAAATTAGCACAAGTGGTGTATGTTGTTGTACTTTGGGTCTGGCATGGTAAAGTGGATAATTAGTATTATGGTAAATGGTGAGTATAATATTTATATTTTATGGCTGTTCTTTTTTAGGACTCAAGTGAGGCAGGTTGAGATGTGATGATAGTTGAATTGGGCATGAGCTAGTTGTACATATTAAATTCTGGATGGTTTTATGTCTTGAAATGCTATAATTGATGACTGATAGATATTGTATGGTTAAGGTCTATTAAGACCTGTAAAAAGTGCCAAAAATCAGTGGCATCGCGCTACCGGTATGGCGCCTGGCGGTGCGGGATGAGCCGTCAGGCAACAGGACTTTAAATCAATGGCAGTGGCCACTGCGTACAGGAGGCGCCTGGCGGTAGGGTTGTATCCGCCAGGCGGTGACGGAGAAGTACGGGTTCTGTTTTGTCAACGGTGCCTGGCGGTGGGAGTGTGACCGCCGGGCGGTTTTCTGCCAGTATCCGCCTAGCGGTGTCTAGGCGATGCCAGGCGGTTTTGGTGGCTGCAAAATTGGTTATTGTTTTGATTAGTGGACTTGAAAGACTAAGTTCACTTACTTTTATGCTTGGGCTTAATGGACTAAGTCCAATAGGGGTCTGGGATGTGCTTAGTGGTGGGACGCATGATGGGCATGGAACTGGTTAGTTCCCGTCGGCTACTAATGGGCGAGGAGTCCTTAGTATGGTGATTGCATGCGTCGAGCGCACGATGGGCAAGGAATAGTTTTATTCCCGTTGGTTGCTATTGGGCGAGGAGTCCATAGTATGGTGATTGCGTGCGTGCCAGGGTCCAAGCTTGGAAGGCTTGGATGTTTTACTACAGACGAGGAGTCTGTGGGGTTGGACTATGAGCAGGATTGGCTCGTAAGGTGGGACCACGAAAGGGACAGTTTCGTGGAAGCACAGAAAAGTTCCAAGACCTAGTTTCATGCATATGACTCATGAAGGAATATGAGATCAGGGGTGGACAACTGTAGTTAACACATATCAGTAATTTTATTTCTTGGGATGGGTATCATATTTAAATTGTATTTATATATGCATAGCTCACCCTATCTGTATGTGTGTGGCGATGATCGGATGATTTATTATCCGGGAGCAGATGATTTGACAGGTGAGCCAGGAGACGCTTGAGACTGGAGTGCAGGATCATAAGGGCTTTTGAAGACTTGAGTTTTTGATGTTTTTATGTTTTGAACATTAGCCATTTTGGGCTTTTATAGTTGTAATAACTTTGAATTGAGAACATTTACAATTTTTTAAACTTTGCGATTTTAATTTTCCCGCGTTTTGGGAACATGTATTTATAAATGAGGAATTTTCGATATTATCTTATTTATTTCATTTTATTTAATTGATTATGTTATTTTCAAAGTAATATTCCTTAGGGATATTACACGACAGGCTTGAGATCGATTATGGGGTAGCCAACGAAAAAAAGACTATTCAGGAGAAGTAGAATCTCTTGCTTCCTTATTGAGGTTCGGTGGTTAGGGAACACACCACATTCCATTGTGGTGATAGTGAAAAAGGAGAACTGAACCACAAGAGTTTTAGTTAAACTAAGATTGAAATTCTCTGGTTAAGGGTGTGAAAATGGAGAAAGTTTGGTGAATACTTTTGGTGCTGGGTTTGGTAGCAGGAGAATAAAAACACAAAAGCGAGAGATGAAAGTTGAAAAAGCGAGACATGAAAAGTGAAAAGCGAAAGGGAAAGTGAAACTTGAGAGGAAAGTTATATTGATATTTATTAGAAAATGGTAATTAAAAACACCATATTTTACATGTAAAATATGGCAGATCAAAAAATGGAAGTTGAAAATGTCATATTTTACATGTAAATTGTGGCAATTATCTAATTATTCACATTTGTTAGGATCGAACACTTACCACTAGACCAAAAGCTATAACTATTAGTTAGGGGGCAACTCTTTTTACTTAAGAGTGTAACAGCTCAAGCGTCACGATTCGATTGTGACCCAACCCACTTGGCCTCTACCATAGGACAATTGATGCCACCTACAATAATCTCTCCATCAACAATTGTCCTACTAGGAATCTCACTCTTGGATTGTGACTTGAACCACTTGACCTCCGCGATAGGACAATTGTGTAACCCGTAACAACATTATACAGTAAAAAGCGGTGATTTTAAAGATTCATCATATTAAAACCGTCACAATATACATGATTTTTTATAGTGACCTAATCAACGAATAGAATCATTCTAACAATAATAATCGAATAAAGATTCATCTTGAGCCCTTAAAAGTCACATGCAAGCCCAAAACACTCCACATGCAATAAATTTCTTAATAGACCAAAATGAAAAGTAAAAGATACCCTTTGTTCAAGATTACGATCATGTAAGATTGTAGATCTTGACACTGGAAGTCTTATGACGTACTTCGATCTTTGAACAGAAAAAGGATAAAGTCAAAGATTTAAAAAGAAGATAGAGAAAAAATTTAAAACATGTTTCAAAGGTGGTGTTTTTTTTTAAATCAAAATTGATTAATAAAAAATTTATTTATAGTTAAACTTTAAATAAATAAAATAGTAGAGTGTCATCGTTAAAATGATTACTTTTCTTAAATTATTTTTTAATTCTTAAACACAAATATTAATACAAATATTAATGTATGTTGGTCACATTTGATGTGAAATTTTGTTTTTTTAACTTAAGTCCATTTTTAATGTATAAAATAAATATTAATTTTATTATAACAAATCTACTATAGTTTGTCACATTAAAATAAAATAAATATTAAAAACATTATATTTTGTCACATTTTTTTTATTCAAAAAACTGATCATAGTTTTAACCAATTTTGTAAATATATTTATTGCTTTTACTCATCCAAATTAGTAGCACGTATATAAAAAAAGGTTTGTGATGTGCTTTTAATTTTTTTTTTCTCAACATTCAAACAATAATTTATTTATCATCATTATATAACAAGTATAAATTGATTAACTTTTATTTCTAATCTCTTACACTACCAAAAGAATGTTTTTTTTTTAAACCACTACAACAAATTTTTAATGCACAAGTCCAAAATTATATTAATTTTTTTTTCAACAAACTAATAATAAAAAATTTAATCTCAAATAATACTACAAAACCAATTTTCTTTTCCCTTCCCTTTCTCAAGTGAATTAAAATTTATTCACCCCAATTTTAGTTAATTATTTAATTTTCTTTTTCCTTATTTTTTTATTTTTTTCTCCTCTTCATTTTTTTTTTAATAAAAAAAAAATTCTTTTCAAAATTTCACCTTTGAAATCGGAATTCCAATGGTGTTTCATCCAGCAGGAGATTGAAAATGGAGTTTCAGCCGGAAGGAGATTGAAAAGGAGAATTTAACTTTCGGCGTGATGAATCCCCAGCGCAAACAGTGTGGTCGGTGCTACTTTGCAAATAAATCGCACTGAATCCATTTAAATGATATACACTACAATTCAAGATTATATTGCTATCAAATGTATTAGATATAAATTTATTTAATAAACATATTTAATTCTATAATTTATAATTATTTATTGTTATTCTAAAATACATTAAACTTAAAAAAAAATTAAAAACTCTGCATAGAAATCAGATCATTAGAAATTAAATTGAGAATATGTTCATTCTGGATATTTGTTTTTTCGAATTGGATTTATTGTGAAAAAAAAAAATCTATCAAACTCATAGTCATAAGTATTATCTAACCCTGATGCAATAAAATTAGAACAAAAGAGGAATCTTTGGCTGTTGTTAACCTACACGCCGAGATCTGAAGGAAGATTGATTATATACACTTACACGCAAATGCTGTGCAGAGGATAAGTTTGTCATTCACAGTTGTACTTCTCAGTCAGTAAAATTTAATTGTGAAATGATAACACAATCACAAAGTCAATTTGGTATCTCAAGGATCAAATTTCAAAAGCTAAGCTTTGGCTCCCTTTAATAAACTTGGAATAAAGATTTAAGAAAAATAATTTATATGATTTTAAATTAAATAATTATTTCAGATACAAAATATTTTCGATTTGGAAGGATGGAAGAAAAGAAGGAAAAAAAATCATGTAATGAATGGAAAAATATTGCCTTCCAAATATTCGTCCTATTTCCGCTATGGTTCTCCCATTGTCTTTTCTTAGAAAAAAAGCACAAACAGAGGGAAATATTACTGTTCAGAGCTCTGAAGCAACTAAATAAAATTACCTTCATATCAGTAGTGGGATTCGATGACAGAATTGAAAAGTATTTTGAACATGGCAACTCAAGTAATGAGGCAAAGGATTCAAATTTGATGATATCCAGTAACACGATAAAATGTAGCATAATCAGCAGAACAAGAGAAAAAGTAGCATTTGAGATTTGAAGCTCCTTATCTGGTTTTCATCACCAACAATAATAGGATATTCCTTGCCATTTTCACTCCTACTATGTTAAAACGTGAACAAGCTTCCTAATAATAAGTTGTTCTAAAAAGCGACCCCAACATGTAACAAAACAGAAACAAAGATGAATCATGAGATGACAGAAGCTGCTTGTTGTAATGAAAACTTCATCCTAGTAGTCTCCAAGTTTTATTTAGAATGTTTTGGAGGTGTTGATGAAATAAGAATTTCAGGTCCACATAACAGCACAATTGCGGATGAAGTGATTGAGCTGAATGGTGCTGCATCCAATTTGCCGCCACCTGAATTTGTGATCAGCAGGATCAGGAGAACCAGTGTACATACACAAGGCTCGCTCTGCCTGTGACACAGAAGGTGCACCGATCACAAGCAACTCATCACCAAGAGACTTAAAAGCCACACCCCAACCTCTTTGTTCATCAGCTCTCACAGGAACCACTCCCAAAGTCTTCCATGAATTGCTTCCCTTCATATAGATCTTCAACTCATTCGAAGAAGCATCCAGTGTGTAGAGCTCATTGTTCACAACAGCAAGAAGAGGTGGAGAGTGTTCAGCATTAAGAGGAATATCCTTCCACATATCAGGAATCAACTTCCAACTATTTGTCTTCCCATCAAAGAATTCACCGCAAGTGAGGACCCTCCCATCCTCGTCTTTCCCTCCAATGACATAGAACTTGTTATCCATGAAGCAACCAGAGCAAAACTTCCTCCTTTTGTTCATCCTTGGGAGGGGTTTCCAACACTGGCTTTCAGAGTCGTACATCTCAGCAGTATCCAAAATCTGGGTGTAAGTTGTTGCATCATAGCCCCCAGCAACAAAAGCAATTGCACCAGATGTAGCTGATGCAAAAAGACACCTTGGATTGATCATAGAAGGCCCTTTGAGCCATTCATTATTTGTTAAATCAAACCTCCAAGTTACAGGCCCATCAATCTCCTTGCCAAACACAAACAGGTGGGATCCTGCACAAAAAGACTCCTTGTCTCCACACTCAAAATTATAATCTGATTGAATGGGAGGGAGTTTCTTGCTTGACATGAAAGGCCACTCCATTCCCCACCAATTGCTCTCTCCACTGGCTAACATAAACACAGATGGCTCTTTCAGTCCTATCTCCTTCCTGATTTTGTAGATCTCGCCACTCCGAGCTAGCGCCAAGAACCGCTTGTTTAGAAAGCACAATTTCCAAAGCTGTGACCTTGGAAATCTTGCCAAGATTGAAGTCTCTAGCTCGTCACTTATACTAAGAACATTACTATAATCTGCATCCTGAGGTAAAGGTTCATCTTCCTTAGTAGAGGAACCATTGTCACCTGAGGGTGATAACTCCAAAACTCTCATCTTTTGCGTCCTATGACCCAAACAAAAGCCACTAACAACAGTTGACACAGGTAATGCTTTTTTGTTGGTCATAATAGGTCATTTGCAGGCAAATGCTCCTTCAATACGTCCTCTGTTAAATGTTGATCAGGGAAACCTTTTACCCTCTTACCGCCAATGAAATTGTCCGAAACTGCAGACAGAAAATCCAGACAAAAAATATCAGCAACTCCTGTGGACATACGAGACTTTACCATTATGAATGGAAATCCAGACACAGTATAAAGGAATATAAAAACAAATCACAGACGTTACAGATTGGGTTTTCATTACTGTTCAAAATTATAGGAACTCCAAGAAAATACAAATAAATCTTGTGACATATATGAGACACCTGATTTAGGCATCTCCATTTGTTGATTCACAAAAGTACAAGCAATAGAAGATTTATGTGAATTTCCGCCAGAGTAACTAATGCTTATAATCAGAACAGATTAATTTCTCAATGGATTAAGAGTTGCTTACCCTAATGAAAGACGCCCCCACACAAAAACCAAAAAACTTCACATCATGAGAAGCTGACAATACACCGGCGTTCATAGAGAATAATAAACAAGGAGCAGAGATTGATTTGGAAGTGAAAGTTGAAATAAGGGAAGATTGTGAGACATGGGTAGGTTTGTGCCTGTTTATTTAGCAATTAAGAAGAGTAACGTCCATGACACAACATTGGTTACATGTAAGATATAAAGTCGGAAAGAGAGAGAAGAAATAAAAAGAGTTGCAAAGGAGAAGACAAGTCAAAGGCCGCAATAAATGGAATGCGAGAGCGTTACACAACATGCAATGAAAACAAAGAGACGTTGGAAGTGAGTTCAAGCTAACAACAGAACATCATGAGATAGGATAAGCCGTGTGAGAGAGTGAAATTGAAGATAGAAAGATGGAAGGAAGAGAGTGAAGGAGAAGGGAATAGTGAGTATGAATGTTGAAGGAGAAAGAAGAGAGAGAGATCCAACATAGAGACACCCACCATTTGCTGGAAACATATGCTTAATTTAGTATATGCTTTTTATATATTTTTTGTGGGATAAAAAACAAACCCAAAAACCATAATGTAAGTATTTAAATGGCAGTGTTGCACCATCGCCATCCTAATTTTTAATTCCCCATTTGGGAAAAGAGAAGGGTGAAGAAAGAGAGAGAACTCACTGTGGTGTGCACAGTGACTGAGTACAGCAGTCCAATGTGAAAGAATAAAGAATGAAAAAAATAATGTTATGAAGAAGAAAGGGACATGGGCGGCTTGGTCTCTCTCTTAGAAAACGGTTGGCGTGGAAGAGTAGGAAAGGAAAAAAAAAATGTTAAATTAATGAAAATTTCTATTTGTGCTTATCTTATAATTTTTTTTGGTTTCATAAGTTATTGATTTTCCATTAAGTCACGTGGATTTTTAGATAGAGTATTTTACACTCTTTTAGATATTTGGTTTCAATATTATGAATAAAAGTGAAATATAGAGAAAAAAAAGATTTCAATGATTACTTTCTTGTTTTTGCCATGTATTGGTTTCTAAAAGAATAAACATTTATTCGTAAATCTAAATCTAGAATAGGAAAAAAAATGTAAACTTTTATATGTTTCTGATTTTATTTGATATGTTAACTCTTCTCATTCCGTTTCATAATTGTGCATAAGCTTTCACTTATATTTTATCTGAATTTTTATTTTTAACTTCCTCAAAAGTTAATTATTAAGATTATTAAGTTTTAGAAAATGTAACAACCTCTAATACATTGAAATATTAAGTCCATTGTGAAATATAATTTTGATAATAAGTATTAATAAACATGAAATTTTATATATATATATATATATATATATATATATATATATAATAGAAAGTAGGCATTTCTCAAATGTGTTAAGTAGGATTAAAATTAGATTATCTACTGCTTCTGATATATCAAATAAAGGAAATTACCAAAGGGAATAATGTCATCTCCAGATATAAAAATAATTTAAATAATAATTACAATTAAATTAATCAAATAATTTAAATATAAATTTCAAATCACAATGAATTATATTTAAACCAATATTTGTGTAACACCTTAAAATTTATATATAATATAATTTTTGTAATTTAATACCTTTAAATAAAATCAATCTCATATAAACTTTTTTAAAAAAATAATGTCTTTATGTATAAATAATATTTGTGTAATAAATTGCATTTTAACTTTTAAAGAAATCATTGTTAAAAGTAAAATTCAACCTTGAATGTTTTGATTGTACTTTCAAATATAACCGAACTTAAAAGTTTGAAAATATGAAGTTGCATCAGATATATATTAATCAGATTGTGTCTGCATATGTACATATGCTTTGATTGATAATTGATTATTGTGAATAGAAGCACAAATATCTTAACCAATTAAAATCGATTATTCACTGATTATATAATATATATATATATATATATATATATATATATATATATATATATATATATATATATATATATATTTTGTTAGTCCCATTTTACAGCTTATATGGATATGGGTCTGGCCCTTTTCATAAGCCCAAGACTAGCCCCTTAGAGGATCCTAAGACCTCTTCCAGCCCCATTCATTCTCACCTCACTTTTTTTTTCTTTAGATATCTGAAAAACTCTTTCTTCCGTCTCCCTACTGAAGCAAGAGCTCTGCTAGGGTATAGAGAGATCCTCTCATCTCCAAGCTAACGAAACTCATCCCACCTCCAAGTAAGTTGAACCTTAGGGTTTTGGGTCTGTTTTTCCTCCTCTTTACACCATTTAGGTATGCTGGTTAGGGTTTAATCTCATACCCTGGTTTGCCTTGGTTTTCATGTTTCAGCTCACTACTCTAGCTCTTGGAGCTGTGGTGCTCTTTAATTGCGGACTTGTTGCTTTTGCTAGTGTTTTAAAAGGTAAGGGAAGCTAGGTCATTTTTTGTGTCTTGAAGTGTGTGGTCTGTTTTGCTTCTGTTGTATGCTTAAAGTGATTCCAAGATGCTTGTGCTTATTTATGAATGAACTGTATGGATTGTACTTTGCTGTTTTTAGGTGTTGCATGCGTGAAATAGTGGGAGAGAATTGGTATTCTTGCCCAAGTGAGCTCGTCTCGCCTAGGCGAGAATATCAAAAGCTCGTCCTGGTTCTGTTCGAGCTTCTCGCTTAGGTGACCAACTCTGGTTTTGAGCGACGTATCATCTTGCTCAGGAGAGAATGGCTCGCCCAAGCGAGCACTTGAGGAAACCAGTGTGCTCTCTGCTCGCGTCCTCGTTCAAGCAAGGGACTTTAGTTTTGGGCGAGTGGTGACCTCGCCCAGGCGAGATGGTCCTGCCCAAGCGAGAGCTCGCAGAGTGCCACTGTTGCAGGTCTCGCTTAGGCGAGGATGCCTAGCTTAAGCGAGGCAGTCGTTGTTGCTTGGGCGAAGGCTCTTAGCCTAAGCGAGAATGGTGCATGTTTGATTATGTTTTCTTTAATTTATCCATGGATTAGTTATATGTCATGAATATGCATGGTTACTTGATCTATATACACTGAAATTGGTATGTTTGGAATGAGTTATGGCATGGAATTGTTGGTTAGTGGTGTGATAACATGAGAATTGGATGTTTGAGGTAAAAGTGGTGGTTATGGCATGAGAAACATGAAATTGGTGTGAGATAGGCGTAATTCCATGAATCTTGTGGGGAGATCTCATGGTGGTGTGTAGTCTATATAATTAAGATAAGGATTCAAGTAAGGATCGCATCCCGAAACTCTAAAGGATCAGTTAGTCTCACGTAGAGCAAACTGATCTAAGTGGTGAGAGTAGCGGGAGGCCCTAGTCTTTGGCAGGATAATGACCTTAGATGCTTGAAGGCTAACCTTGTGTGTGGTAGGGTGAAACCCATTGGCAATGGCTCTGCAGAGCAGTAGAGGCCACCACAAATGCAAGCGTCCAGTGAATCCGATCTTATTATATGCATCTGGATAATTGAGTCATAATGTTCTGCTTTTGTTTGCTATAACATGATCTTATGCCTACTCTATTGCATGCTTGAGAACTGTTTTAAGTACTTGCCTGCTATAATATATTAAAAATTATTTTACACTAGCTTACCCTTTCATTTGTGTTTGTCTATTGTCTTATTTTGTCTTTTGCGATGATCGCCTTATTGGTGGGAGTAGATAAGAGAAATGTTGAAGGTGGATCTCATGGCGGTAGTGGTGCAATTTAGTTGGTTTGATGTATGTGGCTCTTAGGAGCAGTTTTATGGCCCTAGTGCTTTTTTTATAATTTCCTGCTCTAGGAGCAACCCTTCTGTAAACTGTTGAACCTTTTTGGGACTATGTTCTGCTCATGGCATTTTGGTGTGCCTTGGCATCTTTTAAGCACTTTCATGGATGACTGTAAATAGTGGAACTTTATGTATACTATTCATTTGATTGCTCTTTTATTACTAAAATTATGCGATGTTTTTATTTAGTAGATTGAATCTATTTAAATGGGATGTCACACACACACACACACACATATACATATACATATATATATATATATAAAGAGATTCTTTCTTTTGTGTCCACAATTTAAAATACCAATTTTACCCTTTAAAATATAATTATTTATAAAATTTTTGAAAATTGATTGTTACTTTTACAAACGTTTTTTATAAAATCGTTTATCTCTGCTTTTCTCTTTTTCTCTAATTATCAACATTTATTCTCTCATCTTTTCTGATATATTTCACTTTATTTTTAATAAATATAATTTTATTTTATATATTAAAACTTAATAACATTACATTATCATCACTTACTAATATACTATCACGTATATTTAAAAAATGCGTATATACAAGCGCGACAACGCTTGTGTGTACGCTAGTATAATATAAATAAGATATATATATATATATATATATATATATATATATATATATATATTGATATTTTATTTTAAATTTTACCTTAAGTCTTTTAAATAAAATTAATATTTTATCAAATTTACCCTTAGCCATTTGTTTGCCTTTTTTTCTACTTTAAGTTTAACGATTTTTCTTAATTTGACAATTTCTTTTTAAACTTAATAATTTTTTAATTAAAATATTATTTAAATTATTTTTTTCTCAATTTTGTAATTTCTTTTTAAATTTAATAAATTTTAATTAAAGACCTGTCACCCTTTATAAATAAATTATAAAAATTATTTATTTTAATTTTATAATTATAATAATAAAAATATTATTATTAATTTTGTTATTTTTTACTATAATAAAAAAACAATAAAAACAAGTGAAAATACATACACATTTTTAATATATAATAACAATAATAATAATTACCTTCTGAAATATTAAAGAAAATTAAATGGTAAATATATATCACCTTGAATGATTTTACAAAAATATGACAAATTTTTAATTAAAAAATTATTTAGAAAAACATTTTTTTCAATTTGACAATTTGTTTTTAAACATAATAAATTTTAATTAAAGAGATGTCCCTAAATAATTAAAAAATCTTTATAAATAAATTATAAAAATTATTTACACTTAATTTTATAATTATAATAATAAAAATATTATTATTAATTTTATTATTTTTTATTATAACAAAAAAGTGAAAATAAATATACATTTTTAATAATAATAATAATAATAATAATAATAATAACACATTAGTAATAATTATCTTTTGAAATATTAGAGTAACCGAAATGGTCAATATATCACCTTGAATATTTTACAAAAATCTCCTTGTGATTCAATATTTTCCATCATAATCTAGACAAATTTATTTAAATTATTGGTGTTCCTTCTCTATGGTGCACGGATACCATATGTGTATCCTGTGACGAATTTTACCAAAATTTCTGGAAGAACCACAATAATATATTTAAAATTTATATATTTATCATTTTTGTCATTAATTTAGTGAAAATTAATACATAATTTAATATAACTATAACTATAACAAAAAATAAACATATATAAATATTGTCATTCGTTTTTTCAAAAATTTTTGAACTTATTAAATAATTGAATCATAACTAAATATTTAAGCTATTTTTTGTTCAATGTAAATAAACCATATTATCTATAAAATATTCATTTTTCATTTTATTAATGTGCACATATCGATTCAAAAGTCATCACAAGCTTTCATTTCATTATTGTTATGCTTATGTGATCATTGTTATGCTTATGCGATGAGCAACCTTATTGTCTTGTTCTCATCTTCACTTCTTTTTGATCAATTTAAAAAAATGAATTTATTCTTTTATTTTTTTATTAATATACCTATCTATAAAGCAAGTTTAAACTAAAAAATAATTTCTTATAATTTAATTAAAAATTAAGAGACATAATTGCTAAAAAAATTATGATAATCAAGTTACAATTAAAAATCCTCTATAAAAAAACACATAATACATTACTTGCTCTTCTATATTCATAAAAAATGAATATACAAAAGGGTAATGAGATAAAAAAAGGGCTAAATATTAAATAAGTATTGCATTATCAAGTGAGACAAAATAATTGTTTTTTTCCTTTAAAAATAAGAGAAGATATGAAAAAGAATAAGGACATAAATAATGAATTTCTGTTTAAAGAAAATCAATCTCATGTAATAATCAAATTTAAAAAAAAAATATTGTTAATGTAAAATACAGCTCCTTGAATATATATATATATATATATATATATATATATATATATATATATATATATATATATATTATAAATATATATTATATTCAAAATCAAGGATTGTGGAACAAATATTTCTTCATTTAAAAAGCTATTTAGAAAGACACTTTTGACATCCATTTGGTTTAGTTTGAAATTTGTAATGCATGTATAGACTAATAACAATGTAAGAGTCTTAAGTCTAGTCACAAGAGCGTATGTCTCATGAAAATCTATTTTTTTTTCTAATTATAGCATTTTGCAACAAGTTTAGCCTTTTCTTCTAATGATATTTACAGCTTTATCCATTTTGTTTCTAAAAGCCCATTTTGTACCAATCACATTCATGTTATTACTTATAGGAATAAGACACCACACATCCTTTTGTAAAAACTGATTTAGTTCTTCTTGTATAGCTAGAATCCAGTTGATATCTTTTAATGCATCAATTATATGCAACAATTTCACAATAGTTGTGGAGTTTAAGTCTAGTAGAAAATTCCTTATCTATTTCACCAATGATGTTGTCTCTTGATAACCCTTTTGGAGTCCTCCAATCTTTAGGTAAATTGTTGTGAATCACAATCTTTGGTTCAGGAACTTCCTCATTTATCTTTTCTACCTCTGACCCAGTTTGAAATGCTTCTTCATCATCTGTATCATGAACCTTTTGTTCTAGCAAAGTATGACCAGTTTCATCAAATACTACATGCATATATTCTTCATGACCCTTTTATTATATACTTTATATGCATGACTATTTGAAGCATGTCTAAGAAATATACCTTCATCATCTTTAGCATCAAACTTGTCGAGATTTTCTCTACCATTATTGAGAATGAAACACTTGTAACCAAATGGCTAATTATTGGTTTAAGTTTTTCTTCAAAATAGGTCTAAGTAGCACATGTTTAAAACATAGCAGGTTATGTTTACAACATCTGCTCAAAGATACTTAGGAAAAATAGTTTCATTCAACATAACTAATCCTTTAAATATATGTTCATCCTTTCAACTACTCCCTTTTGTTGAGGATTTATAGGATCAGAGAAATTATGTTTTATTCCATGTTTATTAAAAAAAAAAAAATCAAACCTCAAATTTTGGAATTCTTCTCCATGATCACTTCCTAAAGAACAAATTTTACAATATTTTTCATTTTGCAAAACTTTGGCAAGTCTTTTGAAAGCATGAAAAGTGTCATTGGTGCAAGAAACAATGTCCATGCATATCTAAAAAAAATCATTAATAATGACTAATGTATAAAAGTTGCCACCAATGTTAGCACAAATGACTTTAATGCATAGAGATTTGATGAAGATATTTTATATAAACTTGATCAAGTTATGAAGGATTGATGAAGACTTGATAAAGTGTGAAGACTTGAAGAAATGGTGTGTTAATAAAGCTTGAAGTGTGCTTAATCTGGCTAACAAGTGAAGAACTTGAAGCTTGAAAATTATTTGACATATAATAGGTGTATTGTGTTTGGTTGTATCCTTTTAATTTATTAAAAGACTTTTTGACAGGTTAATTGGCTTGTTGTTATAATTCTAGTATTAACATATTCAATTAGTTGAATTATCATTCAATAAGCTAGTTTGACTTAAGTCAAGATAAATCAACATATTGAACAGACAAATGAACCTATTGAATAAGTTAACTGGCATACTATAAAGCCTACTTTTTTCATAGAGGTGTGTGATAGATTCATTCTTTTAGCACGAAATCAGTGTGAAATCTCTGAAAAACTTATCCTCTCTGAATTAAATAATGTTGCAAACGTTAGTGAGTTGCTTCTTAAACTATTGGAGCCTTGTTAGATTAGTGTGGATGTCTTGAAAAAAGCATTTGGTTGGCTAGGGAGAGCCATCATCGATGTTTGGTCTTTCTTGGATATCTAGGTTTTGTCTAGTGTGATTTTAGATTTGCAAGTGAGAGTCTTGATATGTTGAATTAGATTCTAGTGGGATTCAAGAGTCTTGGTGTGATTTTTGGTTTTGTCAAAAGTGTAATCTTGTAAGAATTTTGTAAAACTTTTGATATAGTGGAAAGTTAAGCTAAGGTTGTCTTGACTAATTGGATGTAGCTTTGTTATGAGTGAACTAGTATAAAAATCCTTGTGCATTGGTTTGATTGTTATTCTCTTAATTGATCCTTTATAAAATCTTAAAGAAAACCATTTTAATCAATCTTTTTGTATAATTTTGATGCCTTAATGCAATCTGTTTCTAAAATTTTGCTTATACTATGAATTGTGATTAATTTTGATTGATAGTTTGATTATATTTTGTGTTCTGTGTTAATTACATTTTCTGCATAATTTTTCAGTTTTTCAACTCGCTGATCATGTTTTTTAATCGATTGAATTATATTGATCTTACAATGTGCTTCTCTATTAAGTGATTTCAACCTACTGATTATGTTTTTAATCGGTTAAAATGTATGTTCTAGATGTGATAGATTGCAGAAACATGGTCAATTGAATTCACACAATAGTTTTTTTAAAGTCTAAAATTGTCTCAACAAATGATCAATTAACAGATATATTTACAAAACCATTCATTGAAGAGCGTTTTAGTCATCTGAGTATCCTTTTAGGCATGAGTCTCATAATGAATTAATACAATGTGATGAGTATTAAACCCATTTATGTTTATTAGACATGTGCACATTTATTTGTCATATGCATTTGAATGGCATTTTTGTAACTTCATGCATTGCATTTAGAGATCTTGATTGATACTAAATATTTGTGTGACTCATTATTACCGTAAGGCTTAATTATTTTCTACTCTTATTTTTAAGGGCTGTCCCTAATTAGTTAGGCCTAAAGGCTGGCCCATAGGGTGCTAAGGCCCCTAAAGCAGCCAAGATCCCTCATTCTGCACTTACTTGTCAAAATCAGTGCTCTCACTCTTCCCTTTTCTCTCCACAGAAGCTCTGCTAGGGTTTAGGTCTTACCCTTCTTTGCGTTAGCTCAACTCCATTCTTCAGTCCACGTAAGTTGATTATCCATCGTACCTTTTTCATTTCCGGCTCTGTCATCATGATTCTAACTAGGGTTCACCATGGTAACCCATTTTGAATCTATTCCACAATTTTACAGCTCGTGAATCTGCTGTATGGTCGATAATATCCACTTGCTTGGGTGTCGGAATATTCTGCTAGCTTTTTCCAGGTAAGGGAAGCTAGGGTTTATGTTTTTAAAGTTATTTTGCCGATTTTTGGTCTGTTTGTATGGCTGTGATGCTTGAATGAGGCTGTTGGTCGAATAAAAATGTATGGTGTGCGAGTATGTTTGATTGATGTGGCGTTACTCTTTTTTCTACACTGCACACTTTTCGTAAAATGAAGGTTTCTACTACGTTAATCGTTGGATCGAGCTGAAATTTTAACAGCTGATCCTTAACACATAGTTCTTGACTTTGACTAGTCGGATCTTGAATCGGAGCTCTATAATGAGAGCAGTTTTTATCGCAAGATCATTGTAGTTTGGTTGTTGACAACACTGTACACTTTTCTTAAAATGAAGGTTCCTACTTCGTTAACCGTTGGATCACGCTGATATTTTAACAGTGGATCCTTAACACATAGTGTTTGACTTTGATCGGTCAGATCTTGAATCGAAGCTCTGTAATGAGAGCAGTTTTTATCGCAAGATCACTGTAGTTTGGTTGTTGACAACATTGACCTTTTCTTGCTTGTTTAGTGCATAACTTTCTTTATAGTTATTCAATTAAGTTGGTTCTTGATTCAATCATATTTAATTTTAATATAAATACAAAATTTTTGGAGCTTTACACAAGCTGCAGTTTTATTTCTAAAATTCCAAATCGTTCGCATAATGTGTTGTTAAGTTGGATTTCTATGTTAAAGCATGAGATAAGTGAATATGCATGAGTAAAATGGTTTATGGGTTGTGAATGATGAGTTTGGCATGATCTTGGTGTGTAATGAGTATGGGATGGTTGGTTATAAAAGTGACATGGAATTGGTATGAGCAATAATGTTATATTGATTGATGGAAAATGATGTTGGTGTGGTTAGGACGTAATTCCACGATAGTTTCGTGGTGGTGCCTCATTGGTCAGGGCGTAATTCCATGAATCTCTAGGTGAGATCTCATGGTGGTGCCTCATTTGGTAAGGACATAATTCCATTGACCCCTGTTAGTGGGAGCTCATGGTGGTGCCTCATTTATATAATTTAGTAAGGATTCAAGGTAAGGATTGCATCCTGACACTCTAAAGAGTTAGTTAGTCTCACATAGAGTGATTGACTCAAGTGGTGAGAGTAGTAAAAGGCCTGGAACACTTTAAGGGCTAACCTTGTGTTTGGAGGGAACAAGACACTGTAATAATTAGCTCAGTAGAGCAGTTCGGTAGAGCAGTAAAGTCCACCACATGTGCAAGCGTCCGCTGAATCCGACTAATTATATGTATCCGGATGAGTCGTGTCTTGAGTCTTAGTGTATTGTTTGCAATTCATAACATGGGTGGTTGACATATGCATATTGGACTATGAAATTGTATGTAACTGTATGATAAATCATTTTGTGCTCTAGCTTACCCTTTGCTTGTTTGATTGTTATGTGTGTGGTTTTCTCTCTTTGCAATGATCATCAATTTATTGATATGAGCATATGTGAGAACCTCTCGTGGTCAATAGGGAAACAGTGATTCTGCTGCATAGCCTCTCTGGGTTGGATTCCTGCTTTCTTTTAGGGCTATGGCCCATGTATTGTCTTGTTTTTGCACTTTCTTTTGTATTCTGTCAACCCCTTTCACTATTTTGGTTACTGGCATCGTGGTGTGCCTTAATTTCTATTCTGGTTTCTTTTGGATAACAGTAAGGAGTAGTGTCTATACTCAAGAACTTTGCCTCTTATATTATCTGTGTGATATTTCCTTTAATTAGGGTTATTAATTAAATGGGGTGTTACAATTACTACTTCATATATGTTTTTAACTATTTTGTTTCATATTTCCTAATTTCGAAGATCATATATTAAAATATTTTCTAAATTCAAATTAATTACAAAAATATCTTTAATCTGGAAAGGTTTTGATTTTAATTTCAAAACAAATTTCAAATATTTTATATTTTCACCAAAATTTGAAATTAATTGTTGCAATTATAAAATCTTTCTCCAAATGTCTGAGCTACAAATATTTCCAAAACTATCCCTACTTATATATGATTATCATTAGTTGACCCTAAATCACTCATCTCCATCCTTGTTAACCTAATTTTTTCTTGAAACCATGATCCAAGCAAAAAGGTTGGTACCTCCAACAAAAGGAAAGCTTGTGACTCATGTCTCTTCATCAAGAAACCTAGTGTTCCTCAAAATTTACCCATTCGCAGGAAAGCAACACTGAAACCATATTCTAGTGTGGATACTTTTGAGTCTATCATATATCCAACTAAAGGCCCATCTTGAACCCATTTTTCGTATGTGATCCTCACGTTATACCTTAATCCTCCATTGATACCAGCCATGCCTCTCGTGGAACCTGAAAGGGCCACAAGGAATATAGACACCATGAAAACGATTGTGTATAAGACCATCATGCGGGGATGTGAAAATACTATCAAGTTTTTGATTGCGTATAAAGCCAAACATGATGAACACAATGCAACCTATCACATGTCAACCATAACGAGAATTATGTTTGCTGATATCTGTTATGCTTGTGACATCATACCCCTACCTCCTCCTAAGCCTTCCCCGTAGTAGTGATAACTTCTTTCTTCTTCAAATCTTTTTTATTAATGACAAAAAGGGGGAGAAATGAAGAGAGATGAAGAAGAGGAATGCAAGGGCAATTTCTAAGTTTTCCAAAAATTTTCTAGTTTTTGATTTATTTGGTTTTTAAATTTGTTCTTTAAATTTCATAATTTTCAATTTTATTGGTACAACTTTCTGTTGCTTGTACATTGGTATTTGCTTTCAATAATGACAATTTGAATTTAATTAGTTTTGATTAATAGTTTGTTGTTAGATGATCTTATGTTGTTCACCTTGATATTATGATCAATTTTGTACTTTGATATATGGAATTCTAACTACCAATCTTAAAATTTGATACTTTGGATAAGAATTGTGCTATTTACAATATGGCATATTTTGATCTATTCTATTCTAAGATATGATTTTGCAACCATGTGCTCTAATATTTAATGATATGCATTAGTCTTGATGGGTTGTGTCATCATAAAACAAGGGAGAGATTGTTAAAGTAGATGAGCTGCATTAAACCAATGAATTTTTTATTATTACAAAATAATCACTCTATTAGACAAGGAAGTTTTTGTTTAGAAGTGAAACAACATTAGATGAGTAGCAAGAACATCTACGTGATAAAATCAATTATAGTGATTGATTAACATGTTTTACATATTAAAAAAAAAAAAAATATATATATATATATATATATATATATATATATATATATCACTAATACATGTGTTCTCACACATTTAATTGTTGAGATTGAAGCATTATAAATATTATTGTAAGATGGAAGTATGAAAGATGCAAAAGCAAAGTCTTGGCATTAAATGAGTCCAAACAATACAAAAGTTAGTGCATGAAACGAGTACACTAAAGGATAACCGATAGGTATATGCATTAGACGACCCAATTCATTAGACAACCTGTGTCTCTAGATGACACAAGGTGTTAGACGACTCAAGGCGTTAGACGGCCCAAGGAAACTTACACCATTAAATGACTAAGTTATTAGACGACCTAAACAGTAGAACTCAACTTACATTAAATGAATTGTTTGATTGAGTGGGAAGAAGTATTATTGCTCTAAAATTTAAATGCAAAATCGCATTGCATAAAGTTTCCTTAATAGAACAATTGTGAACGTTGAAGAAAGAGTAGCATTTGAATCAAGCTTAAGCTCAATCAAGAAAGGAAAGAAGATATCTCAAATAGCATAAGCAAATTTAGAATTGAAGTCTTGAAGTAAGATGTTGAAGATATATTTTGAAGAATAAAATTAATGAATTCATCAAGTTATTCCTTATAAAGAGAAATCATGATGAAGCGTTACAATTGAAAGTCTCCATAATTATCAAATGCAACAACTATATAAAGGATGCAAAGCCATATGGGAAGACTAACGAAAGAATTAAAAATATCAAAGTGTTGTGAAACTACCATATTAATAGTGTTTAGTGAATATTGGGTTGAGAGCTTACATAGTATAAATCCTTCATTGAGTGAAGTTGTAATCTATGAGCTGAATTGTGCACTTCACTATGTATTTCTGGTTACTCATTGTAATTGGGTGTTCTTGATCTCAGGGGGAGATTAAGAAGGATACTAGGATAGGTTGGTACTCAGTGTAGCCTAGAAAGATTTGTACTTTTGATGCCTAAAGGGGTTGAAACTCGTTGTAACTTTGAGAGGGTGATACTCATTACTGATCAAAGGTATTGATTAGTGGAATTTCTTAAATAGGTAGCCTAAGAGACTGGATATAGCCTCAATGGGAGGTGAACCAATATAAATCCTTTGTATTCATTTTATCTATCCCTACTCTTTACTTTGAATATTTTGTTTGTGTGAGAATACTCTGAGAGCATAAAGTCAAATTCATTTTGCATAGAGTGATAGTAGGTTGAGTGGTAACCATTGTAATATCCTTAACATTGTGAAGTTCTTCCTATCATCATAATTATACTCTTTTGCACGAGATATTGTTTTGTTCTTTGTAATTTTGAATTCTTGACCTTAGAAGAGATTGAGAAGGATATCTATAGAGGTGAAACCTCTAGTAACCCGAAGAGGTTTAGTACCCAATTCTTTAAAACGATTCAATTTTGTCCTTTCAAATTTGAGACCAAATTAGTAAATAAGTTTAATTATTGCTTATATATACATATTAAAATTATTGTTTTGAATTTATACATCAAATCAATACACCTAAATATTCAAATTATTTTATTTTTTATAAGTGTAAAAAATTATAAAAGTAAAAATGTAAAAAATAAAATAATTTGAGTATTTAGGTGAAGTGATTTGATGTATATATTAAAGAAATTTATTTTAACATGTATATATAAGTTGTAATTAAGTTTATTTACTAATTTAGTCTCAAATTAAAAATGACGAAATTGGATCATTTTAAAAAATAGGGGTACTAAATTGAACCAAAAATTAAAAATATAGGACTAAATTAAAAACAAGTTTTACCACTGCCACGTGTCATGACCGTAAACTGCCACGTAACACGTGTCATGACTTAACGAAATGTACTTAATGAGAATCCAGTCCCTCAACCCGAAGATCTTTCAAAAGGTTGGAGATCACCAATGGGATTGTCTTTAGACAACATCATTGGAGACATACCAAAGGGAGTAACTACCAGGAGCATGACAAATTTTTGTATGAACGCAACTTTTGTTTCATTGATCGAATAAAAGAATGTGGAAGAAGCTCTTCAAGATGATCAATGGTGCATATCAATGCAAGAAGAGCTAAATCAATTTGAAAGGAATGAAGTTTGGGAACTGATTCGAAGAGAGGACCCACGTCAAGTCATTGGAACAAAGTGGGTGTTCAGAAACCAGTTAGACGAAGATGGGAACAATACCAAGAACAAAGCTAGGCTTGTTGCAAAAGGATACAAACAAGAAGAAGGTATAGACTATGATGAAACATATGATCTGGTTGTGAGGTTAGAGGTTATACGCCTACTTCTTGCCTATTCCTCTCTTATGAAATTTAAATTGTATCAAATGGATGTTAAGAGTGCTTTTCTAAATGGTTTTATTAAAGAATATGTGTATGTTAAACAACCTCCTGGTTTTGAGGATTATAAGTTTCGTAATCATATCTATAAGTTAAAGAAATAACTTTATGGATTGAAACAAACACCTAGATCTTTGTATGAAAGATTAAGCATGTTTTTGTTAGAAAATGATTTTGAGTGAGGAATAATTGATCAATTCTATTTATTAATAGAGTAGGTGGTAACACCTTACTTATTCAAGTATATGTGGATGATATAATTTTTGGATCAACATATAATTCTCTATGTGAAGGTTTTGTAAGTATTATGCATGGAGAATTTGAAATGTCAATGATAGGTGAATTGACATTCTTCATTGTACTACAAATTAAGCAAATGGAAGGAAAAACCTTCATATCTCAATCTAAGTATTTTAAGGAAGTACTTAAGAAATTTGGAATGGATAGTGCTAAGGAGGAAAGTACTCCTATGACAATATCTTGTTATTTGGAGAAAGATGAATCATGTGTGGGAGTTAATCAAACTATGTTTATATGTATGATATGATCTCTTTTATATCTTATTGCAAGTAGACTTGATATTATGCAAGTTGTGTGTATATGAACTTAGGAGAGATTTGGGATACTAGACGTGTCTCAAGACAACAAAATCATGTGTTTTTCACATTTTCAATAAATGACGGTACAATAATCAATTAATCCAAGCGATAATCGATTTTCCACTTTTGTAAAAAAGTTAAAAAAAAACTCCTTTGGTATAATCAATTACCTTAGAGATAATCGATTAAAACATCTCTTGTAAACTTGTGAAAAATCTCCTCTGAAATAATCGATTATCGTTCAAGATAATCAATTATCTAATCATCAGAACTTTTCGAATTTAAAATTTTTGAAATGATAATCGATTATCATCTTATAATAATTGATTATCACATGACGTTGGACAGAAGATTTTGAAAACTAACCGTCTTAACGACTAGATTTGCATTGAAAACTGCAATCAAACCGTTGGGAAAATCAGGGTATAAATCTACGTTATTAAAATCGATTAGTTCCTCATCAAATGCTCAATTTTCATTATTCTCTCTTGGTTGAACCTAACCACTCTTCAAGCTCAAATTTCTCTCAAATTTTCATCCATTCTCCATTTCCTTTTCATTTTCAATGGCCAAACCATCTCGTAGGAAGATCCTTACCAAAAGAAGGAGTGTTTGTCCCTCCATTCAACCTCCACCCACAAATGCCTCCATTGAAGGATGGATTTTTTATGAAGAATGGAGAATAGAATTTATCAATCTGTGGAAAGACAAAGCCATAATCACTCCTACATTCATCAACTTTCTCACTTCTGGGTTTCATTTGCCTTCTCTTTTCGACGTTGAAGACATTAAATATTTTGTGGAAATGCAAGGCACCTACCTTCCTGATCTAGTAAAAGTGTTCTACTACATTTTCAAATACAGAGATGGAGTAGACTTCAGCAAGGTAAAATGCGTCAATATCATTCTAGACAATGATATTTGGGAAAGCGTAGCAAAATTTCCTACCAAAGAAGATGCTTTGCAAATTCTCACTGGGATTGAAGGGTTCAATAGGCTATTGGTTTACATATCTTATGGAATCCTCAACAGGACGTAGGAAAATAGCTCCTTGTAGGTGGCCTCAAGATGGATGAGAGGCTCCTTCTCTATCTAATTGTTTGGATTCTATGTCCCATAAGCACTAACCACGCCTAGTGCATAAAAGCTGATCTTTTGACAATTTATGGGCTGTTCAACCATGTACCTATTGATTGTTATAGCTTAATCATTAACACCATGCTCGAGGCCAAAGTTGTTAGCAAAACAAGAAAAGTTGTGTTGCAAAGATTTTGATGATGACAATTGCAAGAATCTTCAAAACAAATATTGGAAGATTATTGGAAGACTAATTTTGTTATTGCTTAAATCCTCTTGTAATAAGTTATTAATAGTTCGTATGTTTAAGTTAGCTTATAATTTCATAAAACAAGTAGCAAGCACTTAAATATCTGGGAATGTTCTTATTTTTATAAAATGCATCGTGATAATCAATTATCACTTCAGTTTTCATAAAAGTCTATCAGCATGAAACTTTAATTTTTTAGAAACCTCTTTAAAATAATTGATTACCATAAATGATAGTCGATTATCTTTGACATTTATAATTTGTCTTTTCAACTCATTAACTTAGTTTTCGAAAATCTATTTATAAAACACTAAACCAATATCAAAAATAACTTTTTTGAGAATAAGAAGTTTTGTGTTGTGACGGTAAAGAAACTGTCTAAGTAATTTTGAAAAGAAACTTTAAAAATCTAGTATGGATAAAAGGATGATTTTTATCAAGATTCTTAGGAAATTAAGTATTGTTGCTGACGTAGAAAAATATGAAAATTTTAAAACTCTCTAGCTCTATCCAAATAACCACACACATAATATAATACGCTACATACGGTGATACTAAAACTCCCCAATGACTCCTTATTCCTTATGTTGTCCAACCACCATTTTTAATTCTTGTCTACGATATCAATATAGCATGGTAAAAGAAAACTAAAAGAAATTGCCAAATAAAGAATTAAATTTTACATACATTATTAAAAATCAAGGTTGTATCTAAATTTATAATTAACACAAAACTGAATCTTACCATCCACTCTTAGAAACTGTATAATTTTATATTATATAACTTTAATCAATACAAAATTACATATGACCACAAATTAACAGTTACGTACTAATAGTGATGAAAATAAATTAATATTATTTAATATTGTGTCTCCATAATATAATATTTCAGAGACTTTATAACACTAAGGGTTTCACATTTCAAGATCAACAATATCTAAAATAACAAAATTACATGCTCACTGCCCCTAATTTGTCACCTCTATTTAATAAGAACAATATTTAACTTGCCTAATTTCACTCCATCCATATAACAAGCTTTCCTTCCAAATTTCACGGGCTGCACTTAAGTTCCCAAAATGTCATTTTTTTATATAATATTGCGTAAACCAAATAAGCAAAAACGTGCTACTCAATTTAACTTTAACTTTCAACACTCAAATATTTCCAGATCTTTCTTTTCTTCTATCTCCAACTCAGTTTTTTCCTCTCTTTTTTTTTCTTTTCATTATCACTTAGTACCATTCCAAATATACAGCTTAACTTTACAATAATAATCTGCCCAAAATAAAATCCTTTTAATTTCGATTATCGGCCTAATTAAATCTCTTAAATTCTCATAATCCCATTAAAGTTGTCTTAACTCACCTGGCCCTCTCCAGATTCCTCCACTTAACTTCAAATCCTTACTATTTTGTTGCACTATTAAATGCACACCTTTTCCATTTCTCTATGTAACAGACCATGCTAGAAAAATAAAGAGAATGAAGTGGTTATTCGTAATGACCACGTGTCAACAAATAAAAAGGGGAAGGACGTGCGCAAAAGTGACAGAGTCCGGTAAGAGAATACAAAATGGAAGGACTACGTGTAGAGGACATTACGCGGTATGAAAATCCTCTCTTCTGATTATTCTCTTTAAACTTTTCCTTGACCTTCCTATTTCCTTTCTCAATCTGACTCTATTACTCACAATCAACAACCTTCTATGCTTAAATGCAGGTATGGCATTGAAGAGGAACAAATCATAATTTTGCGGTTAATAGACATTTGAATTTCATTGTGTTGCTGGTTATACATTGAATTGTTGAATTCTAAGACGTTGATTGCAGAAATAAATTTCAGAGTTACCCTAACTTTGTTCCCAATTATGGTTTATTGTTTGAAGTTATCGTTTCATTGAAATTTTATCTTTGATTGAGACTGGTTGTTGCATTTGGTGCTTCCATTGACTTCCATGGCGGAAAACACCAGAATGAAGGATATGCAAGCCGAAATTTGTACCAATGCGGAGGATATTCGTCGTTTAGCGGTAATGGTGGACCAACTTCAAAAACCAATGGAGGAAAAGACTCAGGCATAAGAATCAACGATGGAAGAAATTAAAGCAGCTTTGCAACAATTGTTATTGAGTTCTGCGCACAATCATGGAAGTACAACGAACTTAGGGTCCACGATGAGGGTTTCTCCAATTACGACAATTTCACCGAGCAGAGACATTTCTTTTTGGGTTTCCCCATTTCGATGGAACTTCGTCCGTGCTAGAATGGATATTCAAAGCTGACAAATTTTTCAATTATCACAACACCCAGGATGTTGATCATGTTGAAATTGCCTCAATGCATTTTGAGAAGGAGGTGGTTCCTTGGTTCCAAATGCTCTAAAAAATAGATGTCGTGACTACTTGGGCAACTCTTACACGAGCTTTGGAGTCTCACTTCGGGCCTTCTCCCTTTGACTGTCCCATGGCAGAGTTGTTTAAGTTGCATCAACAAAGTTCAATATCAGAGTATTATCTGAAGTTCATGTCATTGGCTAATAGATCTGAAGGATTAAGAGAGGCTACCATTTTGAATTGTTTTATCAGTGGTTTGAAGGTGGATATTAAAAGGGATGTGATGGAATTATCCCCACCGACATTATTGCGCGCGGTGGCTTTGGCTAAGCTTTATAAAGATAAATATCAACCAAATAAATCATCTCTTGTGATGCATACTTCTCAATATACTTACCCTTCTTTTGTTACCTCTTCTAGTGCTGCAGCGGTTAACAAGGCTCCTTAAAGCACCAGTCCTACCACAAAGTCTATGTTACCACCATTATTACCCAATCCTCTAGGACCACTTTTCAAAACTCCTAATGGTAAACGCATCAGCCCAACAGAAATGCAACTCAGACGTGAAAAAGGATTATGTTATTTTTGTGATGAAAAATTCTCATTTAATCACAAATGCCCCAACTGCCAATTATATTTCTTACAATTAATGGAAGAGAAATTGGTGACCCCCGTGGTGATGGCAGAAGCACATCCCAATGGTTCTGAAGTCGCAGGCACAAATGATCACCATTTGTCTCTTAATACTTTAAAAGGAGGCTTAGGAGTGGGAACAATTAAATTTGTGGCTCATAGATCTGAAGGATTAAGAGAGGCTACCATTTTGAATTGTTTTATCAGTGGTTTGAAGGTGGATATTAAAAGGGATAATCATTCAACCATGTTGTTAGCAAAACAAGAAAAGTTGTGTTGCAAAGATTTTGATGATGACAATTGCAAGAATCTTCAAAACAAATATTGGAAGATTATTGGAAGACTAATTTTGTTATTGCTTAAATCCTCTTGTAATAAGTTATTAATAGTTCGTATGTTTAAGTTAGCTTATAATTTCATAAAACAAGTAGCAAGCACTTAAATATCTGGGAATGTTCTTATTTTTATAAAATGCATCGTGATAATCAATTATCACTTCAGTTTTCATAAAAGTCTATCAGCATGAAACTTTAATTTTTTAGAAACCTCTTTAAAATAATTGATTACCATAAATGATAGTCGATTATCTTTGACATTTATAATTTGTCTTTTCAACTCATTAACTTAGTTTTCGAAAATCTATTTATAAAACACTAAACCAATATCAAAAATAACTTTTTTGAGAATAAGAAGTTTTGTGTTGTGACGGTAAAGAAACTGTCTAAGTAATTTTGAAAAGAAACTTTAAAAATCTAGTATGGATAAAAGGATGATTTTTATCAAGATTCTTAGGAAATTAAGTATTGTTGCTGACGTAGAAAAATATGAAAATTTTAAAACTCTCTAGCTCTATCCAAATAACCACACACATAATATAATACGCTACATACGGTGATACTAAAACTCCCCAATGACTCCTTATTCCTTATGTTGTCCAACCACCATTTTTAATTCTTGTCTACGATATCAATATAGCATGGTAAAAGAAAACTAAAAGAAATTGCCAAATAAAGAATTAAATTTTACATACATTATTAAAAATCAAGGTTGTATCTAAATTTATAATTAACACAAAACTGAATCTTACCATCCACTCTTAGAAACTGTATAATTTTATATTATATAACTTTAATCAATACAAAATTACATATGACCACAAATTAACAGTTACGTACTAATAGTGATGAAAATAAATTAATATTATTTAATATTGTGTCTCCATAATATAATATTTCAGAGACTTTATAACACTAAGGGTTTCACATTTCAAGATCAACAATATCTAAAATAACAAAATTACATGCTCACTGCCCCTAATTTGTCACCTCTATTTAATAAGAACAATATTTAACTTGCCTAATTTCACTCCATCCATATAACAAGCTTTCCTTCCAAATTTCACGGGCTGCACTTAAGTTCCCAAAATGTCATTTTTTTATATAATATTGCGTAAACCAAATAAGCAAAAACGTGCTACTCAATTTAACTTTAACTTTCAACACTCAAATATTTCCAGATCTTTCTTTTCTTCTATCTCCAACTCAGTTTTTTCCTCTCTTTTTTTTTCTTTTCATTATCACTTAGTACCATTCCAAATATACAGCTTAACTTTACAATAATAATCTGCCCAAAATAAAATCCTTTTAATTTCGATTATCGGCCTAATTAAATCTCTTAAATTCTCATAATCCCATTAAAGTTGTCTTAACTCACCTGGCCCTCTCCAGATTCCTCCACTTAACTTCAAATCCTTACTATTTTGTTGCACTATTAAATGCACACCTTTTCCATTTCTCTATGTAACAGACCATGCTAGAAAAATAAAGAGAATGAAGTGGTTATTCGTAATGACCACGTGTCAACAAATAAAAAGGGGAAGGACGTGCGCAAAAGTGACAGAGTCCGGTAAGAGAATACAAAATGGAAGGACTACGTGTAGAGGACATTACGCGGTATGAAAATCCTCTCTTCTGATTATTCTCTTTAAACTTTTCCTTGACCTTCCTATTTCCTTTCTCAATCTGACTCTATTACTCACAATCAACAACCTTCTATGCTTAAATGCAGGTATGGCATTGAAGAGGAACAAATCATAATTTTGCGGTTAATAGACATTTGAATTTCATTGTGTTGCTGGTTATACATTGAATTGTTGAATTCTAAGACGTTGATTGCAGAAATAAATTTCAGAGTTACCCTAACTTTGTTCCCAATTATGGTTTATTGTTTGAAGTTATCGTTTCATTGAAATTTTATCTTTGATTGAGACTGGTTGTTGCATTTGGTGCTTCCATTGACTTCCATGGCGGAAAACACCAGAATGAAGGATATGCAAGCCGAAATTTGTACCAATGCGGAGGATATTCGTCGTTTAGCGGTAATGGTGGACCAACTTCAAAAACCAATGGAGGAAAAGACTCAGGCATAAGAATCAACGATGGAAGAAATTAAAGCAGCTTTGCAACAATTGTTATTGAGTTCTGCGCACAATCATGGAAGTACAACGAACTTAGGGTCCACGATGAGGGTTTCTCCAATTACGACAATTTCACCGAGCAGAGACATTTCTTTTTGGGTTTCCCCATTTCGATGGAACTTCGTCCGTGCTAGAATGGATATTCAAAGCTGACAAATTTTTCAATTATCACAACACCCAGGATGTTGATCATGTTGAAATTGCCTCAATGCATTTTGAGAAGGAGGTGGTTCCTTGGTTCCAAATGCTCTAAAAAATAGATGTCGTGACTACTTGGGCAACTCTTACACGAGCTTTGGAGTCTCACTTCGGGCCTTCTCCCTTTGACTGTCCCATGGCAGAGTTGTTTAAGTTGCATCAACAAAGTTCAATATCAGAGTATTATCTGAAGTTCATGTCATTGGCTAATAGATCTGAAGGATTAAGAGAGGCTACCATTTTGAATTGTTTTATCAGTGGTTTGAAGGTGGATATTAAAAGGGATGTGATGGAATTATCCCCACCGACATTATTGCGCGCGGTGGCTTTGGCTAAGCTTTATAAAGATAAATATCAACCAAATAAATCATCTCTTGTGATGCATACTTCTCAATATACTTACCCTTCTTTTGTTACCTCTTCTAGTGCTGCAGCGGTTAACAAGGCTCCTTAAAGCACCAGTCCTACCACAAAGTCTATGTTACCACCATTATTACCCAATCCTCTAGGACCACTTTTCAAAACTCCTAATGGTAAACGCATCAGCCCAACAGAAATGCAACTCAGACGTGAAAAAGGATTATGTTATTTTTGTGATGAAAAATTCTCATTTAATCACAAATGCCCCAACTGCCAATTATATTTCTTACAATTAATGGAAGAGAAATTGGTGACCCCCGTGGTGATGGCAGAAGCACATCCCAATGGTTCTGAAGTCGCAGGCACAAATGATCACCATTTGTCTCTTAATACTTTAAAAGGAGGCTTAGGAGTGGGAACAATTAAATTTGTGGCTCATGTTGGTACCATACCAATTAAAGTGTTGATTGATGGTGGAAGCTCATGCAATTTTTTGCAACCAAGAGTGGCACAATTTTTGAACATTCCAGTGGAGACAAACCCAAGACTGTCAATTCACCCATCATTGACATTTCAAATTCTCCCTGCATAATACTTACAAAACCTTCACATAGAGAATTATATGTTGATCCAAAAATTATATCATCCACATATACTTGAATAAGTAAGGTGTGACCACCTACTTTATTAATAAATAGAATTGATCAATTATTCCTCACTCAAAATCATTTTCTAACAAAAACGTGCTTAATCTTTCATACAAAGATCTAGGTGCTTGTTTCAATCCATAAAGTTCTTTCTTTAACTTATAAATATGATTACGAAACTTATAATCCTCAAAACCAGGAGGTTGTTCAACATACACATCTTTAATAAAACCATTTAGAAAAGCACTCTTAACATCCATTTGATACAATTTAAATTTCATAAGAGAGGAATAGGAAAGAAGTAGGCGTATAACCTCTAACCTTGCAACCAGAGCATATGTTTCATCATAGTCTATACTTTTTTCTTGTTTGTATCCTTTTGCAGAAAGCCTAGCTTTGTTCTTGGTAATGTTCACATCTTCGTCTAACTGGTTTCTGAACACCCACTTTGTTCCAATGACTATGTGAGTCCTTTCTTCGAATCAGTTCCCAAACTTCATTCCTTTCAGTTATCTCTTCGAATCAAGGTGATAGTGGGTAATGGCAACTACATGCAAGCAGAAGGAATGATTCAACAACTGCGAGTGAATGCACAAGGTCATGTGTTCACTTTACCAGTTTTTCTATTACCAATTTCGGGTGCATATCTCATATTACGAGCCAGATGGTTGAAGACTATTGGCCCTCATTTGGCTAATTATGACTCTTTACAGATCAAGTTTCTACATCAAGGGAAATTTACTACGTTGCAAGGCGAGGCTGATATGAGTATGCAGCAAGTCCAACTACACCAAATACGAAGGATGGTGAATAAAGATGTCATTGTTGAAGTGTACAGTATGCAGCTGTTACAAGAGGATATTTACTCTTTTCCTTTATTGGAATTGCCCCTTAACATGGAACTGAAGTTAGCTTTGCTATTACACACTTACAACAAGGTTTTATCTACTCCTAGTGGCCTACCCCTTAGCAGGTCACATGTCCATTCAATTCCTTTGCCTGTCGGCTCCAACTTAGTTAAGGTGAAACCATATAGGTATCCACACAGCCAAAAGGAGGACATAGAAAAGTTAGTGGACAATATATTGAAAGAAGGTCTGATTCAGCCTAACACTAATCCTTTTTCTTCTCCCATCATTTTGGTCAAGAAGAAAGACGGATCATGGAGAGTTTGCAATGATTACAGAGCCTTAAAGGCTATTACAATTAAGGATAATTTCCCTATTTCGACAATTGATGAATTTATTGATGAACTCTATGGAGCTTGTTATTTCTCCAAGCTTGGTTAGGAACAAGGCAATAAAGGAAAGAATAAAGGAGAGAAAAATAGACACAAAGAATTTAACGTGGTTCGGCGTACAATGTGTATGCCTACGTCCACGACTACACTAGGAAGTATTTGTATTTTTGGTGTATCTTAAAGC
>Ga0214542_1001009_pt1 | contig 55988 bp, 30 predicted proteins | sample CNSS1metaG_FD_160096 | JGI IMG/M metagenome (GOLD analysis project Ga0214542, IMG submission 160096) | Root nodule microbial communities from cowpea collected in UCLA plant growth center, Los Angeles, California, USA - CNSS1 | ecosystem: Host-associated > Plants > Roots > Nodule | place: USA...
TAGTTTCTAGCTTATACCCAACCAAGTACAATGTTTAATGAAAATGATTAGCCTACAAGTTGTTTATGATGTTGCAGCCTGGAGCTACATTTGAACTAAATGTTGAGCTTCTGCAAGTTGTAGCTACGTGAAGACCAGAGTGAGCTTGACTCCATTCTTAGAAGCTGTTGATATTTAACTTCAGAATTTGTATTCTATGAGGCTGCGGCTATCTTATTCTCATTAACCTTTTTTATCATTGTCTTATACCCATTGTTACAACAGAGGAAATAAGATACAGAAGAAAGAAAATTTTGCAATATGAAAGAGAAAATGAAGAAAAAAGGAATTTTACAAAAAAAATCTAAAAGTTTTCTCTCATTCTAATTTCAAAGTTCCATGTTCACTCATTTTCTTTTCCCTTGAGTAGTTTTTAATATGGCGAGAAGCTGTATATTTTTTCTTTTGAAACTGTAGTAGGACTCATCCTCTGCAAATTTAAACGTGATCTTTCATATAATTGGATTAACTCTTTAGATTTTTACTATTAAATATATGTCTTTTCCGTCACTTTCTCTGTTTTATTTCAATTTTAATGCGTGAATTTTTCCGTCACTTTCTCTGTTTTATTTCAATTTTAATGCGTGAATATTGGTCACATATTTAGAAGTATCGACGACTTAAAAGATAGTTTGAAAAACTGTAGCATAGAACAATTAATAAATTTCACATTCTAGTCATAAATATCAAAATTTTGATTTTCATACAAATGTATAATAAAAATTACTAAAACATTAGAATTTGTATTATTCAAGTTTATTTTTGTATAACAGAATTATATATCTCATAAAAACAAGACAAAAACAAGGCAATTATTATTATAATTAGATGGGAAATTATAAATAATTCAGTGTTGACCATAAGACTCACTGTCTCCCTGACATGGCTCACGGCTCCATCACCATAACTGGTTTGAGTTTGCTTTTACAGCTACCATTTCTTCTTTTTTCTTCATTTGCTATTCTCACGGGTAAATAAGAGAAAACACGAGAAAAGAAAGATAATGTTTATCAATAGATTTTCCACGTTGTGTAGTCATAATTTGTAAAGAAATAGGTAGATTGCACTGAGAAGTTACAATAGATTATATGAAAAGAGTAATTAGAAATATTTCATTATTATTCTAGATTAGATACGAGAAATTTTATAATAATTATATTATAAGATTATATATCAAATTTTTAATACAAAAGTATAATAAAATATATGCTTGAATATTCAAATAATAAATAAAATATAATTTTACAAAATGATCTATTTTAACATATTATTATTTTAAAATATAATTTCTTGTTTAATAGAGATTATGAAGCACGTGAAAAAAGATGAAAAAAGTTACTAAAACCTTCCTTTTTCCTCTATCTTAGGCTTTCCTTCAATAAAGTCACTATATTTTATTCACCGTTTTCCTTCAATCTTAAATAGATAGATGCTTTAAATTTGATATGTCAAAACTGCAGACACAAATCTACTAAATTTTTCAAAAAGAAAGATTTTGTAGCATGTAACATAACTACCTATGTGATGTGTTAACATGTTCTCCGTGACACACTTCATAACATGTTCTCCGTCGGAGGAAAACTTATAACTATGAACATTAGCAATGCTGAGAGCACTGCTAAATATCAATAAATAATCAATGACATCAAAGTGTTAAGTTGAATTAGGTGGTCGTTTCTGTTTGTAATTGTACCCTCTTTGATTGCCTTCCCAGTTGTTCTTCAAGTGATCTTTCTCTCTTTCTTCCATTACTCCTTGATGCATCTTCTTTCTCATCAATGAGCGAAAGAAATCTCTGAAAACGACCAGAAATTGAGCATGCAGTAGAAGATGCAGCAGGTTCAGAAGGAGGAGATTTCCATAACTGGAAAATGATCTGCAAAAAGTGCAAAAGAAGAGCAACAAAGCAAGCTATCCCGCAAATGAGAAAGAGACCCCAGAAGCTTTTAAGCTGAAGACGATCTGAGTCGATTTCAGCATTGTCTAAACTACAAGAGCTTCGTGTCATCCACTTGTCATGAATCCGCTGTAGATCACCCGTTTCAGAAAGTTGTAGAATGGCTGTTGACATATCCTCAGCCAAAGGGGAGTCCCGAGGGAATGCCTGCCATGCCAACAAAACTAGGATTATGCTACTGATGAGATACTGATTTGATTCGTCGTAACAAAAGTTAACTTTTATGTTTCTTAAAAAACGAGATAAAAAGAGGGTGAATGGTAGTGTCTAATGGGAAAAAGTTTGATGTCAAACTGTACTTCTGATGATGACACAAACTCCTTATGATGATTTCATCTAATTATGGATCAAAAAGTAGAGAAGAAGAGGTACTCACAAAGCCCCAGCCACTTCTGGTGAACTCCTGACCAACAATTCTGAAGGTGCACTGGCTTGATAAGAAGATTTCAACATAAGGTCGTTCATCAACAATAGCAGCAACACCTCCTCTTTTAGGACCAAGCTTTAGGGCCTTAGCATATTCTTCTGGAGTTCCGAGGGCAATAAGCCTGGATTTGGATATTCCAATATCTTGGGTCAAGTAATGTTCTGCAAATGAACCCACTTGGTATCCTATTGGTTCATCACCAGCCTTTAAGCTTTCTATTCCACTGATAGGAGAAGATAACTGCTGCACTGTGAGTATGGATGTTAAACTTGCAGTGTAGCTGGAAGTGAGGATCAACACCACAAATAGCCATAGAAGCATCACAAACCGACCAAGACCACTCATGGTATTCTCTCCTGCAGAGACAATGAAAAAAATAACCTAATAAACAAACTTCATTGTGTCCATCCACCAAACAAAAGACACCCAGGTTTCACTTACTGTGGGAAAAAAACAGAGTTGAAAGGCTAAACCTGCAGGCATTGTTAAAATATGGATCAGACAAAAACGAGATCACCCAGTTCAATCATGATGATGATTCGTATCAAGCACATCACTTACCATAACAAGGTTATAATTTGCTGTCTGGGTGGACCTCTGAACTCATCGTTGATCCTGTGTTCTAGAATCCATATAACTATCCCAATGAAAAGAAAGAAACATGCAGTCACAATCCACATAAGAGGAGTAAACGGCTGCAGGAAAGCCCAACCACCAGAATTAATTTTCGTGAACGGGGCCACCACAACAAGTCCCGATGCTGCATATGGCTGTGTAAAATCCACAACCCTTGTCCGGTTTGTGACAATAGCGATGTCACCGATGGCACCATCAAAGTACTGTACCAAGGAAATGTACTAATTAGCCAGTTGATTTAAAATGTTAGCATGCATAGAGGATCAGAATTATGAGACATAACATACACCAGTTGTGATTAAGCGCACAAGTTCTGTGTAGCTTGGATTTTTGTGTCCGTCTCCAAATGGAACAAATTGGTAGGGAACTGCATAAGGCAACAAGTTCAGAGCTGCTGTGAATACATCAACACAAAAACCTTTAAACATATCAGTTCCCTTCACTGGTGACACAAATTCACGATAACTGACTCGAATAGGCACACCAATCCTCAACTGTCTACCATTATTTGGGAAGACCCATCCACGGGGTTTAGATAATGTTTCTCCAGGCCATATCACACTGTAAAGCTTCTGATTCGCACTAGATCTATTAGGTGGCTTTGCATACAGTATCTCAGGAGATACAATCGACAAACCAGAATAGTTGGACCAGTAACCTACCCTCCTAAGACCAGTTCCAACCACATTAAGGATGTCATAGGCAGGATGAACCAGAGATCGATCTGGTTCGAATTTCATTCGACCTGAAACTCCAACAAAATCACTCTGCATTATGTTCTTCAGCAGAAGCGTTCCGTTGTCAAAAATGCTCATTGCATCAAGATTCAAATCACCTCCCTTATCACCACCACCTAACCTTGTGTAGTTCGTGCACGAAACAACCCCACCCTGACTGAAAAAAGCATCCATGGCCCGTGCAACAAGCCACACAGAATCATAAGCATAGAGGCCATAAGAATGTAACCCCAAAGAGCCACCGGTCAACTTGTTCCACCGAGACACAAATGCCCTTTTTCTATCTGAATCAGGTGTGTGCTGGCGCAGAACAAGCACTCCCTGGAGAACATCCATTTTTTCTGAAGGGAGAGAAGCAGAATCCAGAAGTGAAGAGAGCCAGTCTGTGACTATCCACACATAGCCATTGTTTGTCATCCCAAGATAACGCGCCACATTGAAAACCATAAAACCGTAATCAGTTTGTGCATGGAGAACAATGACTCGAGACTGCATCAGTGCCACTTTCACCAGCAAACTCGTAATTTCTCCCCGGTTGACTTCAGTTCCGGAATTAATCCCTTCCTTGAAGGAGATTCTACAGCGCCTGGCGGCTAGTTCATCGTCCAAAGCAGCCACGCCATTCCGTCCATAATCATCATCCACGTATATGGCAATCACCTCCTTCCAACCATAGTAATCAATGATTTCAGCAACAGCCTTCATTTGGTACAAATCACTCTGCGTTGTCCTCACAAAGAAAGGAAACTGCAGCGACGTGAGGGTAGGGTCTGTTGCGGCAAATGACAACAAAGGAACTCGTAATTCATTTGCAACATGGGATATTATATGTGCAACCACGGAAGATTGTGGTCCTATTATAGCAACCACATCAGTCTCCATGAACCGCAAAGCTGCAATTATCAGTCAAAACAACACAACAAACAATTAACTGCATAATTAAAACACAAAACTCAGTTTCAGTTCCAACTGCGTTTTTAGTACAGAATAGAATAAATCACCTTGAACCATGCCTAAGAAACCGCTGTAATTGGAATTTTGCATAGTGAGAACAATTTTAGTTCCATGTAGAATGCTAGTGTCGGCGTTAACATCTTTCACGGCTTCCTCCAATGTGATTTTCGCCACTTTCCCTAAAATGGAATCGAGGTTGAAGATTGCTCCAATGTTGACGATGGCGGGTCTCGAGGATGTCACGTTTGCAGCCCCCACAAATCCCAAACACCACACCACCCAACAAACCACCCGAAACAAATTCATCTCAACCAACAACGATTTTTCCCTTCAATTCTTCAACCATTCACTCCCTGCACCCGATTCCCAAGACAAAACCACCATCTTACTCCACCCCAACAAAAAATGGCAAAGACAAAACAGTAACCTTAACCTGGAACAAAAACCACCAATCCCAGGAAAGTATTTCAAAACTTTAAATGCCTTGTTCCTCACTTAGAGCGTGTCAGATTCAACGGAAACCTGGAAGTTGTGAGTGGTAAGGTTTCACATTTATTGAAAAGGAAGCAGAAGAAAACATGGTTGTGTTTGGTATCAGAACGCAATCAAAACATAATAAATAGAACAGTACTACTAGATTTAGAAATTGGATGTAAAGAGTGAAGAAATGAATTAATGTCGGTTTGTCTTTGTTGGACTAAGAAAAATAATGGAATGAAGAACAGGAACAGGTAGTGGGTGTGATGTGGGAGTGGGACTCTCACGGCATCACCTGCAAATTGTAAATAATAAATGATAAAGCTTTTTGTAAGAACCTTTATTGTGACCAAGAAAAACCACACCCTCATCCTTCCACGCTTTCACATGTAATATGTTACTATAAATAATGGCGACAACGTTAACTCTCTCAGGTTGAAACTTCCTAGATTCTCCCAAAACTCCATTTTCAATCCTGCTATGCCACTGGCCCGCCAAACAAGTAAGCAAGAAAAAGAGCTCCACAATCCACAATGCATGAAAAATCAAATTTTTCCTACAAAGTTTTAATTTTTAACTAATTAATGTGCTAGAATTTGATGTTTGGATAATAAATTTTATTGTGGATTGCTAACTTTTGATTATTAAGAATTGTGCGTTTGATCAGATGAACAGAAGATTGTTCCGGGCTTAAGACGCGTACTTAAAAATAATTTTCATGCAAAGCGAACATATAAAGTAGATTTGATTGATTTAACAACACTTTTAGAAACTTTATGCCACATTACAAGAATGTGTTGATGTTTATATTCAATGTTCGAAAATGGATTTTTCTGGTTTTTTAATTATTTTTGCAGGTTTTTTTTTCAATATTCTTTCCGTGAGTGCAGTTAAGAAGCTGTGTTCTTTTTCCGTGAAACACACCAGGAATAAACTAAACTGACTCCGAAGGAATAAACACACCAACAGAGTGTTTCTTTTTGATTTGAAAATATCAAATCGTGAAGTGAAAACTTTTCCTTTAATTTATAACTGAAAACTTTTGATGAAAAATATTTTATTTGCGATCACTTTTGATGATAACAAGATGTAAAATTAGGTATATATATCTGAAAAGGTTTGGGTTGAGTTAAAAGTTAAAAGAGTGAGTTGGTGTTGGTGTTTGGAGAATAAAGATAAAGCAAAGACACAGTCCTTTTCTTATTTTTATTTGTTTTTTCTTTTCTTCTTTCTTTCTTCCTTTCAATCGGCGATGAAAAGAGACCAAACAATGGTATGGCGTTATTGTTGCTTTTTCTCGTACACACAAATATTATGTTGAAGTGATAAAATTAGTGACATGGAACATAACAAAATTGCAGCCTTTTCGATCATCTTCTTTCTTTTTCTTTTTTTTTTCTGTCACGTTCATAAACGGTATTCTTTATTTTGTTTACATATTTTTTAATTTTCATTGTTCTTTTCCTCCTACCTTTCATTTTTCAGAAAGTTGAGATCTAATTAATGTCACCCACTTGCTTCCTTCTACCTTTTAACTATTTTATTATCTTTTAATCTCTTTTCTCAGATATTTTAAAACTTGGTTTAAAATATATTATCTTTCTCTCTCTTTTCACTCTTTTTTTTTTTTCATTTCAAAGGTTTCATTATTAGAAGACATAATGTCCGAGTTGAAGAGAATCGGAAGAAATTGAGAAGTAATTATTAGAAAGTAGGATAGAAGGTAAGTATGAATCTCATTACTTTTTCCGTCTTTTAATGACATTTACGTCATTCATTTGTTTTCTGTTTGTAGGTCGCTTCGTCCTTATAGTATTAACAAATTTTAATATAACTTTCAGAAACTTCTATTAATATTTTATCATTAAATTTCATATTTATTAAATATAATATAATTTGTTATTTTATATGATTAAAATATAACTTTAATTTTATTAAAATATAATATATTGTTTCTATAATTTTAATATTGTCTTACCTTGTTGAATGGTAGATAAATGTTATTTTATTATTTTACTATGTTACTATGTTAAAATTTTAAATTTTAAGATGTTCTATTTTTATAATTTTAAATATACTATTTTTACTTCTTCTTTTTTTCATACAGTCAACTCTAAACAATAAATCTCCAAAAATGGTTCTATAGGAAAGCTTTCAATATGATATTTTATCAATAACGTGTTTGTCAATTTATATTTTTATTACAAATTGTAAATAGTTTTAGTGTATGTTTTTCCCAAATTTTACTCATAGTAACTATTGTAATTTTTGTTCAAATAGAGGACTTTCTTTTACTTACATTACTCCATTATTAAAAAGTATTTAATCATAGTTTAACGAGTCATCTTTAAGAATTTTTTTTATTATATTTTGAATGAATTTGTACCTTCTCTTTTTCATTGATTATAATATTATCAAACTAGTTTATTAGAAAAATAGTAAAATTTAACATTGTTTGTTAATTTACATTTTAATTCAGAATTGTAAAACAATTTTAGTGTTTTTTTTTTAATTTTTCTCATCCAAACTATTGTAATTTTTTTTAAATAATTGACTTGTTTTTATTTTTACTTTCATTTTTGCAATATTAAAAAAATATTTAGACATGGTTAAGAATATACTTTGGTTATATTTTGGCATGTTTTTTTATTAAATTCGTATCGATCATAATATTATCAAAGTCATTTACTTAAAAAAAGATAGTTAACTTTATGCGATAATGTTTTATTTCATTGTATAAAACAGTGTTAATATCAATGAAGTCGTTTTTATCGATAGAAGAAATAACGATAAATTTGTTGAAACTAAAATGTAAATGAAAAATTGAAATATTGAAATTTAATCATATTTGAATTATTTTTTAGAATGGGTAACTTTGAAGAATTTAAACATTTTTATTTGTGAAAAGTCAATTATTTAGCATTAAAATAAACCACCAAATGTGATAATTTTGATTTGGATGTGAGAATTCAAGAGGCTTTAGATGTGAAAGAAAAAACAAATTGAAATGACTCCTTTTTTACAATGTTTACTTTTAAGAATTCACTTGAAAAATACTAATTAAAAAATAAAATTTGTCATTTGCACTTAGCCAATTATCAAATAATCAAAGGAAATAGGTCGTTGAACAATAGGTTTTAATGCGAAACATGCCACATTTAGATAATGTATTATGTGTAGCATGTCATATATTATATACATAAACCCTAAACCATAATATATTATGTGATGATGTTAGAATATGTATGCAATAGCCACATGACAAATGTGTATGGCATATCATATATTATATACATAAGTTGTTGACTATATAAGATAAAGTTTGTGTAACTTTATCTAACACACACACACACACACGTTAATTCAAGCTTTTCGTGTTAATTTGGTTTCTTGAATTCAATGCTCACTCAGGTGAGGATATAAGTGAAAAAAAAATAAATAAATAATGATTTATTACTCAAATAGCTAGAATAAAAAAAGAAAAAGTAAATGCATATTCTCCATTTGTTGAATGAAGGAAACAAACAAAAACAAATTTGATTATATAAGATGATTTTAAATCTTCTTTAATTACAAATCATAATGCATAATAAGTATAATTTTTGTTATAATTATTTATAAATTATGTTGTCAATATATAGTCATTAAATTCAATGAATTAAGTGTGAAAGATAGAAAGATAAGTAAATTTTATTAAATAATCTTATAGATTAAAAAGGTGAATCTTCTGTTATATTTTTTTTTCTTTACAAAGAATCACTTATTAGTGTTATGTCATTGAACAAATTTTAAAACTTAAATAAAATATAAAAAAATCACTTTATTGTTTTTAAGTCAAATTTTTTAATTAATGTAATAAAAATATTATTATATAGATTTTTAAAATAAAATAAAAAACTATTTGTTTCTATAATAATATTTCACTCCCCATTTTTTAATCAAATAATAACTACAATTATAGATATAATCAATTACAAAAATGTAAATAATAATTAACTATTTATAAATATAATTAATTATATCGTAAATGTTTTATTTAAAGAGATTCTTCTCTATGTCTCCACATTTACTTTCTATTTTATCCTTTAATTATTTGTAACCATTTTGTTTAAGTTCCACCATTTTCTTAAAATTAGAATAACCATGATAAAAAAAGTTATCTACAAAATAAAAATATATATAATAAAATATATAATTTAATTATATTTCATCATAAAAAAAAAGAAGAAGTAAAAGTGCACATGTTTTCACTGGTTATTTATAAACATAATTGATTACAAGTTTCACTAGTAAAAACAAAATTTACTAATATAATTTTTTTCATTATATTTTTTTTTTTACCTTATCTTTATTTTCAAAAACATAATATATCTATGATCCAAATACATTATAGAAATTAAAGAAAAAAATAAGATAAAAATGAGATTATTTAAAGTGAGAAAAAATGAAATAGAAAATTTATAAGTAATGTCACAGAAAAAAAATTAAAATTAATATAACTAATTACAAAAATGTATTTAATTATATTTTAAAAAGGAAAAAATTGTAAAGTTAAATTTGAAAAAAATAATAATTATAAAGTAATTAATTTATACGATGATAATTAATATTTTTTTAAATATTCATTTATTTAAAATTAAATAGATATAATATTTAATTACAGATTAATTTTTCGACATACAATTTTGAAAAGGTAAAAATATGTTAAAAGTTTAATATTTAAAATTGGATTTAAAGATTAAATTTAAAAATATATTCAATAAAAGAATAATATGCAAAAGAAAATTAATATAGCAGGAACTACTCTGATAAAAAATAGTACATAATAATTATTAAACATCCATATGAATTCATATGAAAACAGTTAATCGCTAGGTGCAAACATTATAACAACATAGCACTATGTTTATTAAAATAAATATACAAAAAAATAAATTACTCATCGTTAACAAAAGTGTTAATTAAATTATATATTAAAATAATAAATGTTAACTTTATCTTTAATATAAATACGTAACTGTGTGTCATGTTCAACCAAATCTTGCATCCACTACTTATGTACAAATATGAATGAAAACACCAATCATGCCTTCTGAGAATCCAATGTATGAACAATAGTTTGACTTTAAAAATAAACATATTTGGGATTATTCCAAGTGGAAAATTTTTTGTTTGATTGGTATGATATTGTGCATAGTAATAAGTGAGTGTCCTTTTTATGAGTAAGTGTAGCATTACTTAAAAAAATATGTTTTGTTACAGTTGGCTAATGCACAGTAAAATAGAATGTATCCATAAATAATAGCTTAGACAATCATGTGTTGAAAGAAACAATATTCACTTCCAAGTTTTCTCCAATCACTAGTCACACAACCTAAAATAAAACTAATTAATTCAGTTACTTTAAATTTAGTTTTAAATGATCCTCCAAAAAAAAATCCTTCTAACAACGCATTGTAAAATTATTCTAGCAATATAGATTATTTGACTAATTTAATTAAAAATATAACATTATTAAATACCATTTTTATAAGACAAAAAAATTATCCCTGAACCATCCTAATCTGAGAAAACATGATACAAAGTATCTAATACTATGATCCAGATATAATAATATGAAACCCTTCTCTGGGACACGTGGACATAATGATAATCCAACATATCAGAATCCAAGGACTCTCCCTTGCCTTTACCAGCCCTTCATTTCCTTCAACACAGATCCAACGGCTTCCAGGTCATCCCCAACATCCAATAGAAACTCTCCACGTGGCGTCATTCTCCATCCAGAACCGCCATAGGCACAATGTTAACCTGGAATCGCCGGTCACCGTGCATAAGTTTCTGTTCTGTTTGTCTCTACCCTGATTTTGTTGGAACAATGGTAATATAACAACATCGATTTAGGTTTTCGTCCTTCTTTCATCGATTCAAGACAACAACAGTGTTTTGTTTTCTAGGTGGCTCACTCTTCTTTTGGTTTTGTTGTGGACGTGAAGGCTTCCTTCAACCGCAATTTTCGGTGCCTTATTTTCAATTTGTAATGTGCAAAATTTAGCATCATTTAATGATTCTACCACCTACTCTCTTTTGTGTTTTCTTCGTCTACCTGATCCCAATTATTATTTATTTATTGAAACTCACATCTGTGTTTGTTCCAAGACTTCATCTTTTACATCATAATTGTAATCATTAGACTTTTGGATTTATTGGATCCAATCATTCCTTGGTACTTCTTTGGGTACCTTCTATTTTCTGTATCAGCAATCAGTGGTGGCCGTGGCAGAGTTAGAATTCACATACCTTCAGGATCCTGTCATTTCACTGTGAATTTGTTCGGTGGGACCCTAATAAATCTTCAGTTCGTGATTCCCTGAGAAATACGCTACTACACACATAATTGTGAAGTTGTCATTTTAGTAATTGTTGGGTTTTGTATGTATGATTTGGGAGTGGTTATGCCTGTGGGAATGAATTTGCCTCCTCCTTTTACTGTGATAGAGGACAAAGACAGTGCATTTCCGATGGAAGATGATAAATCAGGTGATTTGGATAATCTAAAACCAATGACCAAGGGTAAGCCTCCGCGGCATGTTTCGAGTTTGAGGCACAGCGTTAGCACCACCAGATTGATGGCAGTAGCAGATTTGGTAAGTTTGTCATCTTCATCTGATTTGGCTTTGTTGTTAGACATGGATTTCTTTTGCTAATCTTTTCTCCCATGTTTTGTAATTTTGGTTTAAAATGATTCTTAATGTCACTGTTTTTTACTCTTTTTGTTGCTAGCTGCTATTTTAAGTTAGGCTTTTATCTTCTTTATCTGTTTGCCTTAAGATTGTGTAGCTTTATGTAATGTTTTGGTCAAACTTTATGATCCATCTTGCAAAACTAATATGAACTTACACGCTGAAGGTTTGTTATTCTTTCCAAAGCTTCTGGGATCTCAGTTCGTTTCTCACATTAATATAATTTACTTCTCCATTTCTCATGGTAATTTCGAAAGTGTTGATTATCTGATTTTTTCTGTTTCTCTCAACTTTTTGAAGAGTTTGGATGTGGGGGTTACTGGAAGCAAGTCATCTTCTGAAGAAAAGACGGAGTTTCTACCAATATTTCGGTCAGGAAGTTGTGCTGAAAGAGGACCTAAACAGTATATGGAAGACGAACACGTATGCATTGATGATCTTATTCAGCATATGGGTCCTGCCTCAACTATTCCTTTACCTGGAGCTTTTTATGGGGTTCGTATATTTTGTTTTTGTTTACCTGGCTTTATAATTTACACACTTGCTATTATGATAAAGCCTGATATTTTGGTTAATACACGGCTTTACGTGTTACTTGGATGCATTTGTTCTTTACCCTCTAAGAGTCAATGTTCATCAGAAAGTTGGGTTTTACAATCCAACCTTTCTCAACTCCTATATTATTGATGAGATGAGTTAAAATTTGACTAAGCTGGTAATTGGGACAAATGAGTTATATAGACCATAGGAGATGATTCATTTCTTTACTAGCAGATACTGTTTTGTTTCATTCATTTTGTTGCTCACATGCTGTGATCGAGACACTATATTGTTTTCATGTTGAGTTCAGCAGTTGATTAACTTCTCCTAATTGTTCAGGTGTTTGATGGCCATGGTGGTACAGACGCAGCTTTGTTCATAAGAAATAACATCCTCAAATTCATAGTTGAAGACTCCCATTTTCCAACCTGCGTGGGGCAGGCAATTACAAGTGCGTTTCTGAAAGCAGATTATGCATTTGCAGATTCTAGTTCTCTCGATATCTCCTCTGGGACCACTGCTTTAACTGCTCTTGTATCCGGAAGGTAATCAATTTCCATTATGATCATATTAATTATGTAATATCAATGATTCAGTATCAGCTTCACTAATTATGGCATGTATTAGTCGCCTTCCTAGCATATCGGTTTTTAGATTCTACTGTAAGTTTTATATGTGGAAGTTGGTTCATCATCACCCCTAGCAGTAACCGATAGCATTGTAGTGGGACTTATTTAATCAACTTTTTGGAAAATATTCCGGTATCTTACTCCTTTAAAGTTAACAATTCACTTTAAAGTATAAAGTAAATCAAGACAGTGGTTGATGAAGACATTTAACACAATTATTTCGAACACATAACAGGTAAATCATAAATGTAATAAAACTTGTAATATCAAAAATCGATTTCCTCATCAATGACTGAAGTTATTTTACCTTATCCTTATATCCCGAATATAAAGGAATCAGATAAAAAATTCTAAAGATCGATTCTCTCGTCAATGACCGAATCTAAAATTCTAAGTAACTATAGAAGTGATTGGGTAAGAAACTTACGAGTTTTCAACATGCTAATGTGGAGACTGCAAATGCAGTTTTATTGGCAATCTTTCTCAAGTTGTGAAATTTCATCGTGGACAGGAACATGATAGTTGCGAATGCCGGGGACTGCAGAGCTGTACTGGGGAGGCGAGGTAGAGCAATTGAGATGTCAAAAGACCAGAAACCAGATTGCATTTCGGAAAGGCTAAGGATTGAGAAACTTGGTGGAGTGGTGTACGATGGATACCTGAATGGGCAGTTATCTGTTTCCCGTGCCTTGGGAGACTGGCACATGAAGGGTCCGAAGGGTTCTGCGTGTCCCTTGAGTTCTGAGCCAGAGCTGCAGGAAATCATCCTCACTGAGGATGACGAGTTCTTGATCATGGGCTGTGACGGCCTGTGGGATGTAATGAGTAACCAATTTGCTGTGACAATGGCAAGGAAAGAACTAATGATACATAATGATCCTCAAAGGTGTTCAAGAGAACTGGTTAGAGAGGCTCTCAAGCGTAACTCCTGTGATAATTTGACTGTTATAGTCATATGTTTCTCCCCAGATCCTCCTCCTAGGATAGAGACACCTCCTTCTCGGGTAAGGAGGAGTATATCAGCAGAAGGTCTCAATTTACTTAAGGGTGTGTTGGATTCTTAGTGTTGTTTCCTTATGGTTGTTTAGGTTTAGAAAGGATGGATATTGTTGTGTGTATAAAAATCTGATACTGATCATTGTTATGGAGGTTGCTGGAGGATCTTCTCTCTCCATTGCTGCCCCATACATTTCGAGCTTATTTTTATCTGTTCACCTTCCTAACTCCCGTTAGATCTGTCTTGTTGTACATATGAGATTATGAGATCACAAGTTTCTTCAGTTTCGTGGATTATATTCATCACTTGCGATTACTTTGCTCTCAAGAATAGTATAATTCGAGTGAGAGAAGAAATGCGAGATAGGTGGATACAATACTTTTTCCACATGTATATTTTATTTTTTCTTTATTCATCCCTGACATTATAAAGAATAAAGGGAATCGCTGAAAGGTTTAACCAGTAAGCAGTGTGAGCCGGTGGTAGGTATACTCTGACAACACACATCATGATCAGAGCACCATACTAACTGCTGAATGTTAGAGAATAGGCTGAAAATTTGCAGATTAATGTTCTAATAATGTGTTGATCTCGGATACGGATGAAACATTTTTCACTATAGTCTAGATCAAAATTACAAGGCCATCTACAATTTTTTTATTAAAGATGTTAACTTATTCTGATGACTTTTTTGGTTGTAACATCATTTCTTATAAAAGAACTGACTTCTTACATAAGAACCGAATTACTGTTTCAACAAGAAGAAATAAATGTGACGTGAAGTGCAACTAATTTTAAGAGATAAGGGTTAGAGTTCTTAAATTTTTTAAATAGCAGTGTTGGGTCCACTAAAAATAAGTTAAAAAAACTCAGTTGACTTCTCAGTAATGTATCTATTATTTAACAGTAGACGTTATATCTATCTGAATTACTAGGTATTACCAAATATCTATAAAATACAGAAAACAAAATAAGATTTTTAGAGCGCAGAGCACAACCCTTAACTTAATAATTAGGGTTCGGTCCACCATATTGCTGAAAGAGTCTTCTACTGTAACGAGAACAAAGACCATTCCAACAGTAACAAATTATCCTATCCATTCTGTCAATTTTTAACTGCCCCAAAAGCTGATATTTTCAGCCACCGTAGTTCCATGGTTTTAGAGCTCTTCATTCTCATCGTCATCGACCTCCGCCGCATGTGATACACTGTATGAATATAGCCATTTCTAGTCATCTTCATATGGTGTGAATTTGATGTAAATGGATTTTGAGACTTCCAGAACATAAAATAAAAAATGCAAAGCAAGTTTTAAAGCTAATAATGACAATATCAAAGGCATTATTTATTCTATTATAATCTGAACCGTTCAAAGTTATTTGTCGGTGACCTACAGAGTGCGAAACTATCTTACATGGGTCAAAGCTTCCTACCACCAATCATCAACGATGCATTCTAATTTGTACCTAGAAACCCTATTACTAGGAAGATAGGCCAGAAGGAAGGCCACCTCACTAATGCTAAAAGTTAGAATGTTCATAATCAATAAACAAAGATATTATCTTTAGAACATTCAGCCTAATTTGACACCCAAATAACCATTACAAAACATGAATTCAACAAATGTATCTCTGGCTTATCAAGCAAACCAATAAGTTAAGATAAATTCCCACAATTATCTTTGAAATTACCTCGTTGGACTGCAATGTTTGCTTAAATCTTGACAAAGAACTTTGCTCACACCTCCTACTTTAACGGATCCTTTTTTGATCAATTCAGCCAACTGCAAAATAGCATCATTTAGACAAAAAAAATCATCATTGTCATATAACGCATATGAATACATATGCACCAAATGCTGAAAAATCAGAACATGAAAATTCACCTCATCCTCTGTATCTTCAAGTAATCTGGTCATAGTGCAGAGATGGTTTGTGCACAAATGAAATACAAAAGTTTAGTATCACTTGTTGCAAAGATAAAGGCAAAGCTTTGATGCCATAAGTAGCCTTGTTAAAAAACATAACTAGAGTAAAAGTATACAGCTAGTTGTCCTTACCTTCCACAGTAAGAAGATATATCTTTTGAATATGCCCGAGCTTCTTGCTTATCTGCCAAGAGAAGAATTTAAAATAGAGTATTGTTCAGAAAACTACCATGAAAAATGAAAAAATCTCTAGTTTTTTTAGTTGCTGCATTAAAGAAAAAAGCAAATAACTAAAATGCCAACACAGGAATAGTCTTCACAATGCAACAAACAGCAATAGTTCAAAGGTTAGTTTGATACACTTATATGTGAACAATACCCATCAAATAGAACATGTGATAAGTACCCAAAAACTTGGGAACCCTCCCTCAAAGCTAGCCATCAATGGAGAATGAAACCACTAAAGAAATGATAAGTACCCCAACCACTTGGAAACCCACTCTCAACTCAAATACATCGACTAAATATGGGACTCAGGCACCCAATCATTATACCAATAGGCAGGCTTTTCTGGGTTACCAAAAACTAGCTCAGACACCAATTGATAACACCCTAAAAAAACTAACGAACAAGAGGGGAAAAAAAACACTTAAATATTCCACCATGCTACTCAACTCGATTTGACTTGAACATCCATACTACTTGATGTGGTACTTGGGCACTCCATAATACCCAAGGCCCCATAATCATGCCACACATTGAAATAAGGATTTCAAAACAAGACATATGTATGTATCCCATGTGACAAGTTGATAAATTATCATGCAAACATCTCAAACAAACGTAATATTGAATACTAGAATAATCCTATTAAATTGCAGTGGTCTTCTTTCCAGTAACTCAAGAATAGCATTCAAAATGCTAATAAAATATATATTCTTGTCTTGTTTGTGTGAATTTTTAGAATAACTTAAATTTAACAGCCCTATACATTTTGCCACAAGAAGCAAAGTAATCTTTAATCTCTTATAATTTTTCACTGTTCAATATGTCACTGCACTGTTGAGTAACATAAAGCCCCAAATTCTAGAAAAGACAGTCACCACATTAAAATAAAGGATGGGTGTTTTCTAAACTACACTCCCAAGTTATTGTTTGCCATGAAAACTTAAATACTTAAGATTGAAGAACCCATCTGGAAATATATGGGTAGTAAAACAGAGTGAGAATTTCCATGTAGTGGAGTATGCTAGATCAACGCTGGATGAAATAGATTACATACTTGTGAGGTTATCCCAGCTATTCACTTTGATCCATTCATTGGTACTTGTACCTTTCTGCAAAAATAGATGGAAATAGAAAGCCAATAACAACCATTTTAGAGTATCTAAATATGACATAAGCAAAGGGAGAAAAGGAGTAGTAGTTGATTCGATAAAAAAAGTATGATGCATTTGTAAGTAAATTTCAATTCAGAAATGTAGACACTAACACAGCAAAAAACATGCAGATTTAGAAACTGGAACAATTAAGAACAAGTAAAGTAACTAAGTACCTTGAGTGTATAATCTTCCATCTTTTCGCAAAGGCCATCGAGAAGTTCAACAACTCTAAGCTCGCTAACTCTGTATATTGTATAAAACAGTTTCAAAGTTATGCAGTCATGAGATGTTAGTAACCAAGAAGAGCAAAAACATTTATATTCGAGAGATCAACATACAGAGATGTAAATACAACTGTTTGAAGAAATCAGATGACCAAATGTTTCAGTGTCAGATGTCAGATTGAATTCTGAAAAATGAAAAGGTAGAAGATTCAGCTGCCAACAACTCCCTACCACTCTATTAATTTCAACAATTCCCCAGTATGTTTGAATATAAGACTGAAATGGAATCACGAAAGCGCACTTCAAAGAATATAATACCCTCACAAGTCATTATCGTTAATTATAAAATTAACTTCGAGAAATATGATGTAATTAAATACATACATATAAACTCTAAAATCATTTACAATTTCAACCGATGATTTTTCAATAATCCATAATGAAAACGCATTCTATCACCTAAACTACACTTTCCTCACTTAAGGAGCAAAATCCAAAAAGTAGATTCATATCACACACCCTCCAATTGAAAGGAACCTTGTATCTTCCCATCCCACTCCACTCCATTTCCTCATTTTGCATCAATCCAAACATATTTTCATAATTAAAAGAGGTGTTGAAATTGAAGAGGATATAGGCACATATTTAGATATACGTACGTGTAATCGATTAGCTTTCCTTCACGCTGACCTTTGGAGTCCAAGCGATAGCGCATATCCAAGTGATTCCGTGGCCTCTCCTGCGGAAACGCAGTGTCTCAATATTCGATCATGCAACCTAAAAATAAAGACCCATAAAATGAAAAAAAAAAAAAAAACACAAATAAAGACGTTACGCTGGAAAGCCCAATCTCCAGCTCCTCCTGCAAAGTGCAAACATCGTCAGACCTAAATTCCAAATGATTTACCACAACATATCAAATGAAGAATGAGATCAAATCCACGATACGTGATTCGATAACATCATCTAATAAAAGTGATATAGAAGATAGGATTAAATGGATCTATATTATATATGCAATGTTGAGTTTGATTGGAGAGAAAATGAGGACCGCATAGAACATACCGCGACGGCTTTGCAGGCGGCGCATTTGTCATGAACGGCATCAGAAGTTCTTGTTAAGATTCCGAGGAGAATGAAGAAACAGAGATGCAACATTGACATTGACATTGACCCTGCCATCTTCTTCTCTCAACCTCACTTCCTGTTTCTCCAGTTAAATATAAATTTTGTATGAAGATATTCAAAACCATGTCGATCTAATAAACAAATTTTAATATTTTCATTACAAAAAAATTGTTTAACGTTTTTATTTATACATTAAATAATAAACAAAATTCATAAAAAAAAAATCAAAGTTACTTATTAAATATTAATAACTAGTGATTTATTAAATGAATAAAATTTAAATTAAAACCATTTCTTAGCTTAACACCCTTTTTAAGTTAAAGAATAACTTCTTTTTTTTAATTTCTCAAGCTACATCTTCAATTGTAATTGTGTAGCTTTCTTATTTAACAAGTTCATACGTGTTAACATAATTATTCGTGGAAAATGTAGATAATAATATTCATCATAAACCTCTTGAAAAGGCTTAGAATTGTATATCGAAAGTGTTAAAATAAGAAAATGACGCAGCATGAACTAAAAGCACAAGATTTAGAAAGTTATATACTCAGATTTTAAATACTACAATCTTATTGAATTCATAGCAACTGATACATAAAGGATTTAAACAACTTTAAAACTGAACATAACTTCTAGTATGATTCAAAATACAAGTAAACCAATTCAACAACTCAAGTTGTTGCAAAAAATAATCTCACATTCATCAAACAACATGAACTGGGCATTGGAATGTAGCTCAAGACTGCAAAACCCAGAATTCAAGCTCAAGGATGGGTAGCTGGAAATGCTTTAGTAAATTCAGGAATCTTAGGTATCTCAGGTAATTTAGGCAATTCTAGAACTTTAGGTGCTTCAAGTTTTGGTATTTCTGGAACCTTAGGTAACTCATGAACTTTGGGTATTTCTGAAACCTTAGGTAACTCGGAAACTTTGGGTATTTCTGGAATCTTGGGTAATTCAGGAACTTTGAGTAATTCTGGAATCTTAGGTAATTCAGAAACTTTGGGTAATTCTGGAACTTTTGGTAACTCCTCAGGAACTTTGGGTAATTCTGGAACTTTTGGTAACTCAGGAACTTTGAATAATTCTGGTAACTCTTTGGGTATTTCTGGAACCTTAGGTAACTCAGGAACTTTGGGAAGTTGTGGCACTTCTGGCTTAGATAATGTTGGTTCTAAAAGATTGCGGGTTCCGACAACCATTGTGTGGCTATTTGCAGACAATAATGTTAGAACAAGAAATGAAAAAATCACTGTTGTTGACAAACCGAAAGGAGCCATGGTTGAATACATTTTGATCTTTGCAAGTGTTTGGGTATGTTTTTTGAGCGTATGTTGCAAATGTTCCATGCGGGAGTTTTATACCAAAACTGTGAGATGGTGTAAGTAGTGTTAGTTCAACTTCTTAGTTACCCATATACCAAACTTTAACCAGAACCGTTGTGGGTTAACTAATCTATCAGCATTAGAAGGAACGAGGAAAATTTTGTCACAAAAGTCAATGTTCTCCATGAAAAAACCACCACAGAACTAGGATTTTCAAAGCGATGTTGGCCATGAAAATAGTTCATTGTAAGTTTAGTATACCTGATCAACAAACTAGACTCATTTTCAAACACCAACACACTGTAATAAATACATATTGCTATCATATTTGAATTAAGCACAAACAGAACTCACATGACCAACAACTAACCATTATGCTGCACTTAAAATAGAAAGTTTAGATGATTGATATGAATCATACTCGTTAGAAGTGAGTTTTAAGTTTAATTAAACTCCACAAAACTAGTTTACTAAAAGAAGATTGCACCTATTTATATATATTGTGAATTGGCATTATCTCTAGTCAATGTAAGACTTTTAATACACTTTCTTACCCATATAACAATATATTCATCTCGTGTCTGAATCAAGAAATTAATAAATAATCTCTAGTCAATATTTTTTTTTTTAAACAATGACTTTGAAAGGAGATTGTTAGATTTTTTTTGTATTGTTCTTATTATTAATTTGTATAGTTGTTATATGGTATGGTATACACGTAATTAATAGTATTATTTAGTTTCTGTATCCTTTCGTTTGGGAATTTATTGCCAGTCGCAGTGTCATATTATTTTCTTCTGACATATTAATATCATACACTATTTTACATTTTCTTACATATCTTAATTCTTAATTGAGTAAAAGTTTCGTCACGTGTAAATTAATTGCACAGAATATGACATTTGACCCGAACTCTATAAACTATTACATTAACTATATATTTACTATATATGCATGTTATTATATCATTAGGAAGACAAAAAGGATGATGTAATTGAAAAATAGATAAGTTAACAGATTTTGCGTTTAGTCTTCTTTGCTACAAAAATGACTTTTTTTAGTAATTAAAAGAAAAGCTCAGGTGAAACAAATTCGAAGAAAAGTTTGTTTGTTAAAAAAAATTGGTAAGCTCTTAACAATTTAAAAAGGTTTTTCTTATATAAAAATAAATGCAAAAAAGTAGCTTTAAAAAAGAAAAAAAAAAAAAAAAAAGACTTACTAAAGTAACTTTTAACAATAAATTTCACATCTTATCTTAGTCTTCTTCACTCTTATCCCATAATTGGTGTAAGACAAAACAAATAGTTTCAATATAATTTTACACTTAAAAAATTGCTAAATAATTTTAACTTTTAACTTTAAATGACATTTATTTACTTTTCATGATTGTCTTTATACTCTATTTCATGTAGTCTTTGTATTAAAATAAATAATATTTTTGTAGTTATGTATTAATCACCATTTTCTAAAGTATTAATCACTATTTCGGTTATACTAATATATTTTCAGTTTAATAGTGTTAACCTAATGAATAATTTTTTTTACAACAGGTATTTATCATTTTCCCCTCTCATTGATTAGAAACTTGAAATGAAAAAAAAAAGCTTGAAATGAATTTTTATTTGAAATTAAGAAATTGGACAGATGCATCTCAGAATATTTATCATACGAAAATTTGTTGAGTTTGGTAAAAACATAATTAAATTTGTTTCAAAAACATTCCTACAATTTGATATAAATGTTCCTCGCATACACTGTGGTAAAAAGAACACTACGTAATACTAATATTAGAAAACAGAAGTTAGTGTTCCTAGAAAAAGTTAGGCACAACCTGATTCAGACATGGATTCATCATCTTTTGCAAACACAACCCATACCCATGTTTTTTTGTAATTTAGGGTTTCGCCTTTTTTTTCTTCTTCAAAATTTACCAATAATTTGTTACCGAAACGTTGCAGAGAGTGAAGTGAAGGGAAGGGTAACCGTTAAAGCTGAAACGTGGCTTCATTAAATCACACACATGGGGAATTGAATGCTGAGTTTAGAGTTATTATTACATGACATTTTTTTATTTTCGACATGTATCATTACAAAACATGTTAGCAGCGTATGAGTGCGGAAAAAAGCAAAAAGAAAAAGAAAAGAAAAGAAAAAGTTAGGACAAAAAAAATTAGCTGCAGAATAATAAACAAAAAAGATATTAATATAAATATTAAAAGGAGAAACCGACGGGTCGCTTTTCTTCAGTGTTGCAGCGGCTTTACTAAATTCTCGTCCCAACCAATCAAGCCACAACATTGTTGTTTACTGTCCAAATTTTTTGTTTGTATTTATTTAATTATTATTGTTATTATTATTATTTTTTGATTTTTGGATGTGATGCATAAAATGGAAAAGGTAAAGTTGGGGTAGGTATAAGACGAGGATTTCCAATGGAGCAAGAAATTGGTGATTCATTTCATTTCTTTCCCAATTGCATTGCAATGTAAGTCTTCTTTCTTTTCCTTTTCCTTTTTCTCTTTCCGTCTTTGGAATTCTGTGAGGTTTCCGTTATGTGTTAGATTCGTCAAACCGCAAAGTTATGTGTCTCTATGAAATCAATGTCTTTGCTTCTGCGAAATATATGCTACCACTCACTGTTCACACTCATCACAGGGATTCACTATAATCACTCTCTCACAACCTTCTTCCGACATCACATACCGTTAGTTTCCTATTAAACTGCCAATTTTAATCATACTTGTACGTTTCCCTTCAGGATCTGGACTCATTGATTGGCTTTGCCAGGTAAAAATCCCTTTTTTTTATTTTTTATTTTTATTTTCAGGATCACTTTCGTTTTCCCTTTTGTTTTAATCATAAAATTCTGGCGGTTAGATGTGGAAAATTAACCGAGACATTAATACCGAGTGGCTTTGCAAGGAGTGTGTGTGTGTATATATGTCTTCTATTCCTTGACAATGCTTAAATCTGTAATTTTTTTTTTTCTTTTTATTTGATGAATCATAGAAGGGGGGCTTGCGTGCTGCTCTATAAGCAAATTTGCCAGATAGCGATGGGTGTTGTATATTTTTTTGTGAAGAATTAGTGAGCATAATGTTTTCTGGAAGATTGGGGGCAGACGAATCTTATTGTCAAGATTTACAGAATTTGAGTGTGTCAAAGCGACTTGTGAGGAGTTTCAGTCAGAGGTTGAAGAAGAAGAATAACAGGAATGCGGTGGAAGAAGATGATGATGATGTGAATGGAGTTTCTTTAAGATGCTTAAATCTTTATGGACGAGGTGGGGGTTGCAAGGTAGGTGCTGACACCAGTGATGATTTTGGTGATTCAAACAGTAGAAGGAGATCTAGTGCCAGTGACGAGGGAAAGGGATATAAGCCGATTTGTGGCCCTGAAGAAACTGCTGTGGATTGCTTTTCATATGGGGTGAAGGACAGGTTTTGGAGGAGACACAACCGAAAGAATTCAGAGCTTGAAGAATTTTTGACAAACAACAGAATGCATATCTTTCTTCCTGATGATATTCTTGAAATGTGTTTGGTGAGGCTCCCATTGACAAGTCTCATGAATGCCCGACTTGTGTGCAAAAAATGGAGGTCCTTGACCACCACTCCTAGGTTTCTCCAAATGAGAAGGGAGGGTTCCTACCAGAGTCCATGGTTGTTTCTGTTTGGTGCTGTTAAAGATGGTTTTTGTTCTGGTGAGATACATGCACTTGACGTGTCTCTGAATCAATGGCACAGGATTGATGCTCATTTTCTCCGAGGAAGGTTCCTGTTCTCTGTTGCCGGTATACATGATGATATCTTCATTGTTGGAGGGTGTTCTAGCCTGACTAACTTCGGGAAAGTGGATAGAAGCTCCTACAGGACACACAAAGGGGTTCTTGTGTTTAGTCCATTGACAAAATCTTGGCGCAAAATGCCCTACATGAAATATGCTAGATCAAATCCTATATTAGGAGTCTCTGAGGTCAGTTTGGATTTTCCAACTTGCCAGAGTCATCAAAATCGCCCGGATAGACGCTTTCCAAGATCGAGGATTGGTGGCATTTCAGATGTTTATGAGGATCCTCACAAGCTTTCGCTGAGACGTCACTGCAGATCTTCTTTTAATGAGACTGAAGCTTTGTCTTTGCCCAGTCGAAAGGCATACAAATTTGTTAGACAAAAAAGTGACCATTCAAGCTCAAAGGGCAGTAAGAGGTTCTTGTTGATAGCTGTAGGAGGTTTGGGATCCTGGGATGAGCCTCTGGACTCTGGAGAAATCTATGATTCTGTGTCAAATAAATGGACTGAAATCCCAAGATTACCTTTTGATTTTGGGGTTGCTCGTTCTGGAATTGTTTGTGGCAGAATGTTCTATGTTTATTCTGAAACAGACAAGCTTGCAGCATATGACATTGAACGAGGTTGTTGGATTGGAATTCAAACCACACCGATCCCGCCTCGTGTCCACGAATACTACCCCATACTTGTATCTTCTAGTGGCCGGCTTTTCATGTTTTCTGTGTCCTGGTGTGAAGGAGATGGTCAAATTGGGCAACGAAACAAGGCTGTTAGAAAACTATGGGAGTTGGATCTCGCGTATCTCACCTGGACTGAAGCCTCAGTTCATCCTGATGCTCCAATGGACTGGAGTGCTGTTTTTCTGTCGGATAAAAACCTCATTTTTGGGGTAGAGATGTTCAAAATATTTGGTCGGGTGTTAGGTTTTTTCACTGTTTGTGATGTGTCTGATATCACAAAATGGAACCATATTTCAGGGAACCATGTTACTCATGAGCTCGATGGTTCTTCCTGCTTGACCAAATCTGTGGCAGTGCTACACCTTTGAAATCCATTGTGCATGTATGGTGCCAAACATCAGAATCATCTTAGATCTTCCTTCTCTGTTTCGAGATGCAGCATGACCGGTAAGTCCTGCTCTATATTGGCTGCAAATAATTGTATATGGGCAAATCTTCCGAACTCCGTGATTCTCTGTTTCTGTGCTTCTCATGTACCTTTTATTTAATTCATTTCTCACCAATCATAAAAGTTGAATTCCACACTGACTTTGCTCTTGTATTATTTCTCCTGTGCATCGAGTTTCTGGAGTTGCATCAATGAGCCTCGTTATGACTTTGTCATATCTCTCTATTCTCATATGCAATCCAAGTTAGATTGTCTTAATGATGGAAACGAGTATATAATGTGTGATATTAGGTGCATTGTTGCACCCTTACTTCTGTTACTGAAATTCTCATGAAAACACATGAAAGTAAGTAGTATTCTCGTATGTCAGTAAATAGTTCCAAAATCTTGACAATATAAAAACCTGTTTCTTTGCTCTAACAAGCCCCCCCAATACATTTTTCTCATGAATATTTTCGGTTTGAGTACTTAAGTTAAGTTTTTTTTATTCTTGCTATTATTAAAGAGACAAAAATCCAATTTTTTACTACTTGGTCGTAAAGGTTCTGAAATGGCCATGGGATCTGAGATGTTTGAATCACTAACTATTATGCGTGTGGACTACGGCTAGACATAGACAAGTTCGAAACATTAAGGCAGGAGCAAAATAGAATACAAGAAAAAAAAAATCATTTTTGCAATGTGTTTATTTTACACACTATTTTTTCAACATCTATAATAAAATAAAACTTTTTGGGGGGTCAATTTTAACAATTGCCTAAAAGAAAACATTTTGGAAGAAATATCTGCTTCATGTGATATTTAAAAGGTAATTTAACTACATTTGCGATCATAAACTAACTATAACCACGGATGAATGTATAAATTTTTTTCCTGAAATTGTGGTAGTTACGCTTAAATTCTATTAAATTTTCACAAGTTCACCTACATTTAGGAGTTTCAATTGAGTTTTTATTAAAAATATTTCAGTACCTGAAATTTTTATATTTTTTAATTAAGTTCTTGTGGTTAAAGTTTGTTATTAATTGGAGTGGGGCAGTTGTTACTTATGTATTATTTTTACTTGTATCTATGGAAGGAAAAAAAAAACTTTGTTAAGTTCAAAGTATACTATAAATTTAAGTGTATTGAATTGGGTCCATAGTATAAATATTTGTTTGTTGAGTGTTCAAAGTCTTTATAATTTTTAATAAAGTTCCTATTGTCAGTTGGGGTGACTGAATCGCAATCTCAAGAATATTATAAACTTGGATAATAAAAAAATTGAAATTCTAGAACCATAATTATTTTTATAAAAAATGATATTCTTTTATCTTATAAATTAAATATTAAAAATATCAAATCAATCATATTGAGAAACGTAACAATGGTGTTTAGTTAAACAATTAGAGTATAACAACTTAATTTTTGTTATTTTTGCAAGTTTGTGGTGTTTTGCTTAACTAAAAGGTTACGTCACCCTCGATTGCCGACATATATTTATTTGAAAAACATGAAGATGTTGAATACTTAATAGAATGAAAACTTTTAATATGAATTCAAATGAAAATATGAAAATTTAGGAGGAATTTCAAATTTTGAGTTTCTTTTTTTATTGGAAACATGTATCCAATAATGATGCATAGTTACGCTTAATAGTAAAACTTAACGGAAAAGAGTGATTCAATTGAAAAATATAAAAGAAAATAATATTTGACGAAACAATATTTTTATTAAAAATATAATTTATAAGACTTAAAACTTGGTTAAAAGATTTTTTTAGGGTGGTGAAGTGATATTTTCAAGTAATTCTGTACATAATACGATTATTTTAATAATTATTAGTTAACATTTATTGAAAACTGAAAAATTAGAACACTTTTATTAAAAGTGAGACTTACTTATTTTCAAACATCTTCATTTAATAAAAATCATGATTAATATGCGAAAAAGACCACATTGATGTAACAAAAAATGGAGAACATAAAAATGTGAGTTCAGAGATGGTGAGTGAAGTTGCAAAATGGAGAATAAAAGGAGCAACAAATGAAGAGAGCTCATAAAAGAATGGGCAACGAAGGTGTATACAGCAATCCCCAACAACTGTAGTTGGATAAATGTTGCATATAGTAAAAGGATAAGCATAGATACAATCCAAAACTGCTACGCACAATACAAATTACATACAAATTTTTGTGATGACGATGAAGAGAAAGAACAGTGAAACATGAATATTCATCCTATGTTCTGAAAGATTCCTGAGAAGTTTGGTATCTTGTCAACATGTTTGAGAGCACGCTCAGCGGTCTGTCTAGTTCGATAATCACCATGTTGGAATGCATCCACAAGTGCAGTGCTCAGATTCTGGTCTGCAGAAACCTCACAGGCTATGTCATCTGTTCTTAACAGTCTCTCCACAGCCCAAACCGCTCTTCTTCTCAATGTCTCTGTTCTCTTCTCAAGTAGAACATCAAGTATAGGCTTCACTCCCTCTGCTTCAACCAAAATCGCCACACCTTGTTCTATGTCTACTCCATCATCTATCAAAGTTGATAATGCAGCAAGTGCTGCCTCAACAACATTCACATTTGTGTGGTCCAGTAGCCCTACTAGCTTAAGCACTGCTTGCCCTTCATAAAGGCAAAATGTTTCCTTCAAAGAGCAGATTCCTCTGTGGAGCCTGCACAATCCACTGATCACCGGCTGCTTGCTGAAGCATGAAAACACCGAGGCGCAAAAACCGGGCGGCGGCATCTCCGGTAATTTGGTTAGGTTTTTTGACTCTACTGATAGATTCTCCAGAGCTGTGGCAGAAACCATCTGCACGTTGTCAAGTCCATTGGACTGAAGCAGGTCAATGAAGAGTGCAGCAAGGTTGTGGTCACGGCAGAGTGCAATGGCATCCGGCTCTTCGGCCAAGACATAGGTAACCCTAGCAACAATCTTCACAAGCCCTTCAAGAAATGGTGTCATGAAGCGAGTGCCTCTGATCTCTCCCTGCCTGATGGCAATCACCCTGGAAATGACCATCACAAAGGCACCTTCATCTAGTAGCTGTCTTGTGAGGCCTAAATCCCTTTCCGGTAGGTCGGCTAAGAGGCCGACCGCCGCCGCCTGCTCTTCGCTGATCCCTGTATTTTCTGATATGACTTTTATTAGACTTCCAAGCTGTCCGACCGAGCCGCGTAGTGCATCGGCTAGTTCCTGACCCATGTGAGGAGACAAATTCTGAAGAAGTTTTATGGAAGCCAGACGCAGATCTTTCTGTGGTGCTTCAATGAACTGGACTAAACTGATTGTGGCACCAGAGCTTTTGATAGCAGCCACAACACTGAGAACTGTGGTTGGAGAAGTGGTAAGTCCAACAAGAACTTGTAGTAGTTTGCACTCTATTGCTGGACCAGTGTTGCTTATAAGATGGAGTAGATTACGAACTATATCCTCTGAGACCAGAGTTTGGTGATCAGGTCCAAATGAAATGGAATAGAAGTCTTCTCCGGAGTTTACAACACTGGCAAGAATGGTAGCAGAGATCTCTTTCAACCGTGTGGGAAGCAGGTTAGGACCTACTGCAAAAAGGTCATTGACAAGAGGAGAAAGTATTCCAGCCTCTATTAATATCTTTGCACTTGGGTCACATGATGATATCTGATTTAGTGCCTTCAGTGCAGCTTCTCTTGATTGCATGTTACCACTTTTCATTATATTGATCAGAGATGAACCCACAGTTCTTGCAACAAGAACTTTAACATCATTGTTTAAAACCAGCTCACCAAGGAATCCAGCCATGGAGAGTTTGGTTTCTGGTGGACCTGCACACATTTTAATGAAAATAACTTGATACCCGCATGGAATATGAAGTTCTACAAGCAAGGGACCAATCTTCATGCCAAACATTTAGAGTTTTTAATGTAAATAATTCATCAATTTCCTATACTTCTCTGTCTGAAACATTTGTCACAATAAACAACACTTGTGCAGCTTGTTGAATTGCAAGTCATAGTAAGATACTGTATAGTCACTATTTTAAACATTTTGTATAGTTCTGTATACAGCATACATAAATTCTAAAAATGACAAAACATAGAAATGGAAAACCAAATTCATGCATGCATAGAACAGGTGAGTGATGCGGTGAAACCTTATTTCAGAAGAATGAAAATAAAGCATCTGAAATCTGAATGATTAAAATAAGGTGTGTTCAATAGTGTTCCTTTAGTTCCATTTATTTAACAAGGCTAAGAGGAGCAGAACCAAACACTAAAATACTCCACAGAACATCCCATAATACTCAATATGAGACTTAGACACCTCATAATACCTAAGTCCCTATCAGCATCTATGGCAAGTCAGACTGTTTTCAAAAGTCCCAAATGTTCATTTCATGAGATTCTTGCAATATCCATAAAATAAATATAATTTTGCATTTGCCCTCCAAATAATTCCAAAACATAATATGAAATAAAACCTACCATCCTGGTCGTCCGAGACCCAACCCGATACTTAAATAAAGATAGAACGTCCAAAAAAGCCTATCTAAAGTTTATGGACTCAGAAATTGGGACTAAGACTATCCTATATATAGTTTAAATTTTATTAACAAATACTAATTATTATCTTTGTAATCTTTATATTTTTGTTATTACTTTCTGTAACTGAAATATTCTCCTATTTTCTAGGAAATAAAACCGATTTGTAACTACTTTGTCTATAAATAAAAGCTAACTCCAACCAGAAGGGACGAAACTATTTTGACCTAAGTGTTATTTACTTTGAGTCAAGAGAGTTCGTTTTATTTTTTGTGTAATACACGCAAATTATGCTCTTTCAAAAATTAACATGGGTACGGTGTTATAGGATAATAGTACCTTCAAGAAGTTGGGTAAGAAGAGGCTGCAATCTACCACATTCAGCCATCTGCCGAACATTAGCCTCACACCTCTCCAGATTGGACAATGTTTCCTCAGCCTTCCCAACAGTGAGAAGATCTTCTGAATTGCTGCTTGTCATCCCTACTAATATTAGAATGGCTCCGTTGATTGAACCAATCTTCTCACAGAGGGTACAAGACTTCGAGAGTTCGTAAAGCAAGGACACAGCCTCCTCTCTCTCCTTAGAAAGCTCGTGGGAAAGGAATTTCACTATAGTACGCACAGTATCCCCTTCGGCCAACAATTCCTTTGGACCAAACACAACATGTCAACATGGATTTATTTCCCAACAGCACATTTATGATACCAAAAACCAGAAAGGAAATGAAATGATAACCATCAAACTATGACATGACATGACAATGACAATGACAAACCTTGTTCTCATCATCTTCTTCTACCACCACTCTAAGGGTTTCCAGAGCTCTACATCGAACCTTACGGCTTCCACTCTTCAGCATGTCAACAATCATTGGTATAAGCCCTGCATTGCGGACAGTGTGTTTGTTTGATCGACTTCTTTGACAGATGTACTGCACATACTTTAAGGCCTGAAGAGTTTCACTCTCTGGACTCGCCATGTTCAACGATCTGCGAGCTATGTCCAGCTGTGCAGCTTCATTTCTCGCAGTCCACTCTTCAATGGTGTTACGCAAAGCCATGCTTGGATTCAGCTCTGCGCTTCTTAACTCCTGAAGAGTCAAAGGGCAAACCAGTCTCCTCCCACTCTCCCTACACTCCTTGAACCATTTTTCAATTGCTTCACGTTCAAAAGTCTGTCCATTTTCTAAAGTAACAGGATCACGCATCACTTGCTTCGTCAATGGACACACAAAAGCATCATACAGAGGCTCAATGTGCAACCTCTCAAAATGAAAACTATCATCTGACTGGCTGCCAGGGTCATTACTTCCATCCCAGCTCGCAGCCATCATATACACACTGATCTGTTGTCACAAACAACACAAGGTTAAGGTAACGCCGACAAACTTTGAACATGTGCAAGATCAAACAAATTCGATGTAAATGTGTGGCATTTATATAGAATTAGACTTTACATTATGTGACTGTAGGGTGACTCTGTTAACTTCTATAACGACTGCTTGGAAAGTTATGCCAATAATGATGATTCGTAAGTGACTATGAATGAAAATTGAAGAAGTTTGTATATTTTCTATGATCTTCAGCCAATGGAAGAAAAACACGAGCTACCCGAATAGAAACAGAAACTAATAATTGTGTCGGACGTTAATTACAATAATGTCCCAATACCAACAACCAAGAAACATAACAAACAGATCTCCCAGAATTGCGTATTCCCATAATTTAAAACAGGGTGATGCAAATTACTTCAATCTAACCTTCCTTTAAACAGAAACTGATGGTGTTTTAAGTAATCATCATAATTCAATCAAAAACAGAAACTCTTGGCAGAGTAGAGAGTAAGTGCCGTTGGGCGACAACAAATGACCAAACAAAACAAAACGAACGGACAGTAAGGATTCAAAAACACATCGCAAATCGCAAACGACGGCAATCTAATAAACAGCAAGAAGGGTACCCGTGTTCGAGCTGAGAGAAGCAGCGACCCAGAAGAGAAAAAAAATAAAAAAACCTACTTTTAGTGTTAATTTGAGAATTAAAGAGAAACCCTTGACAGAGAGTTGACGGGGCAGCGAAATTGGAGTTGGGGCATGGTTAAAGAGTTGGAATTGCAGGAGCAGAAGAGGGGCAGAGGTTGAGGGAGTAGAAGAAGAGAGACACCAAAAATAAGAAACAAGAAATTGAAAAACCTTGGAAAAAGAAAACATAAAGATAAAAAAAATGATTTTTAAGAAAAAATTGAAGATGGGGAGAGAGAAGGTTGACTGGATTGTTACAGTGAGGATGTGAGACAAATGGAAAGAGAGAAGATGGAGCTTTCATCCACCTGGGCCATCCAACAAGACAGCTTGGCTCCTATAATGTCTTAATAAAATAATAACGGACAAAATTTAGGTACAGTGTTGTTCTAAATTCAATTTTTTTTTTCAGAAAAGTTTTATATTTATGGTTGAATCTGAAGTTTGAACTTTGGCTTGTATTAATACTAAGAAGAGGATGTAATGTAAGTTCTGTGTTAATATTTAATAGTAAGTGTTTTAAAGTGTTCTTATAAACATAAAAAAAAGAAGTCGCATGTTTTAAATTTTGAAATTACAAATACCAATGATTCAATCAGTAGTATAAAGAGATGACAAATGTTTATTCTTACACTTACTAAATAATTAAATTATAAAAATAAACCTTTTGAATAGTCTAATATTTGAATTTTGTATTTTTAATTTCTTAATCCATGATTTTATGTACTTATTAGCAAAATTTCTATCACTGCTAACTGTTGAATCATGCAGACGCAGGTTTTTAAAATTCAGTGAAGATTTTTTTAATGAATATTAATAATTGATAGGAAAAAAAAAGCTATATTGATAGATCTATTTCTTTTATAGTCTTGACTTTGGATTTTGATCTATATATTCTTTTTTTTTTACGGTAGGGATTTTTTTATTAAAATTTTTGTTGTTATTTCTTCAAAATATATTAAAATTAATATATTTTAAAATACTAAAACTTTAAAAAAAAATGACAATATATAACATCAAAAATATAAAAAGAAAATTCAAATAACTTTTTTCATCATAATATTGTGAGTATATGTTTATTGATTGTTTGAACAGTACTATATAATTGGAAGACTGTAAAGTATGAATTGGAAGACTTTAAGGTGAGTGTGTTAATTGAACACCTCCAGCTGTTATTTACTTTCGTGTGTCTATTGCTGTTTTATTTTCTTTCGGACAATGATATTTTTATTATTGACAACTCTTTTTTACTATAGTCGATATTTTTTTAATGATTTTAAAATATTAAAAATAAAAAGATAAAAATTATTTAAAAATATACTTAAAGTTATAAAAAAAATTGTCAAAATTTAATAATAAAAAATATTTTCTTTTTCTTAATACTCATAACTCATTTAACTACCTTATCAACTATATATTATTAACCTTGTCAACTATAAGTAACAAAGACTTTGGTTTGGAGAAACAAATGACTAACAGGTAAAATTATTTTCCTCTTATATTTGTTTCCTTTTAATATATCGGAACAAGTAGAATATTACTGTTTATAAAACTATAGCTATAAAATAAAAAAATTTAGACCGAAAGCAATTAGTTGTAGTCAAGTAAATTTTACTCTTAGTGAAAATATTTGACAGGACTACTGATTAAAAATATACATTTTCTATTAAAATTTCTTCCATTTTCCACGGGTTTAACGGGATATTTCACTTTAATTATGAAGGTCTAAATTAAAGAAAACAATTACCTTATTTCTATTAAGGGTATATAACTTTTCGTTGATGCAGACTAAAAACAGTGTTTAAAGAAAAATGGCATCATAATAAATTAGTATCTGCAAAAACGTGAAGTCTAGTTTTTTGGCTGAATTTTTTGTATTTTACTGGTTAAGTATTAAATATACACTGTTTTTATATTTTAAAGATAATTTTAATATATTTTAATATTTTAAAATTAATAACTATCGATATCGATTTTGCAGATAGAGAATCCAAACAAAAAAAATGTGTGACGAAGCGTCTTACGTCAAAATATAGAAACGTGAATAAGTCGCAGTGCACGAAAGAAGAAGAACATCAAATTCTGGAAACGGTGGAAGAACTGAATAGAAAAAATCAGCAGCAGCAGGTTCAGTTCATACTGCATAGTTGCAACTGGAACATATGAATATTATTACACAGAACGTGAAAAATGGCTTTTTTCTTCACCACTCACGGGAAACCTGAGTATTCAACATAATGTGATCTTTCTTATTTGTATTAGTAGTATAGAAACTTCTTTCAAAGCACTATGGTATAATACAATATTTTTCCAAATTATATACTGTTTATAATATTCACTCAAATAACATTCTTTATTATTATTCATGATTAAAATTTGATATACTCAATTTTAAACTTTAATTTAACACAACATCACTAAAGAAAATAGATTACAATATTTATCAAAACAAAATATACTTATTTAATTTAAAAAGGTTTATTATACTTAACAATATATAGAGAGAGAGATCGTTTAGTTATTGCAATAAATTTAATTTTATACATTATTTATAATTAAATTAATAAATACATTCAATTATGGATACACTCAAATCATTAATTTAAATTTTATTTTTACTATCAAATAATTTATTTATTTAACAAAAATATCAATATTAACTAAATCTAACAATTTATTAAGTTATTACAAAATAAATTTTAAAGATTACAGATGTTATAAAATATTAGCTATTTTTATTATTATATTTTTAATTTTTTAATTTGTTTATAATTTTGTTTTTTTAATTAAAAAATTGAAAAAGTAAATCGGTGTGTTAGAATGAAGGTCAGAATCATACTTCAAATTAAATTTTGATAGTGAACAGCAAACAGTTATTTGAATAAATGTTGTAAATAACGTCATTTGGAAAAAAGAATATTATATTCGAACTACTTTGAATTATTTTTTTACCAAATTCTAATAATAAAAGTAAACAGTATTATTTAAACAATTATTGTGAATAAAAGTAGTTTGAGCAATGTGAGTTATTGTGTCTGATAATAGTTAAATGAGAAGAAGCAGTCGAAAATGGCATTGGAATGCATGTAATGAAAAACCAAGAAAACAAAAACTTTGGATGCACTTGCCATTAAACTCAATAGTACAATCATGATACACAACAAGACATTTAATTTTATCTATCTATCTTTCACACTCGTCCGCGCATTACAAAAAAGAAAAAAGGAAAGAAAAAAGAAGAGGAAAAACTCTCTTCAAACACACCATATAATGTTACCGTCCAGCTTTTCTTCTTCTAGCTATACACAAAAAAATAGGCTATCATGAACAATCAAGGAAATGGAAACAAAGAAAACCCGGGGAAGAGTTGGATGGAAGCTAGAATGCACTCCAGTTATCTGAACCCTTTTTCGGAGAATGGTTTTCTGAAGAGACCTTAAAAGGGGCAGAGGAGCCAAATGGATCAGAGTCATCGAATGAGAATGGACCACTGGTGCTACTTATTGAGTCAAACCTTGCATGCCCTTGTTGACCGAAACCGAAATCATTGCTGCTATTCATGGAATCAAACCTTTGGAGCTTCTCAGGATTGTAACCAAAATCCTTGCTGCCACTTATGGAGTCAAACCTTGTGAATTTATCATTACTGTTGCCAAAATCTTTGCTGCTACTTATGGAATCAAACCTTGTGAATTTATCATTACCAAAGCCGAAATCCTTACTGCTACTTATGGAATCAAACCTTGTGAATTTATTATCATTGCCAAAGCCAAAATCCTTACTGCTACTTATGGAATCAAATCTCGTAAGCCTCTCTGGCTGTGGAGAATATCCACTTTCGTGCCTGAAGGAATCAAACCTTGACGTGTCAAAGAAATGATCCCCCGCCTCACTGTACCTGGGAGAATTTTCGAACTTGGAAACTGGAGTTGCAGGCACTGAATCATCAAAAGTAAATGGGCTTTTTGTCTGGAACGTGTTATCCGTATGTGTAGATCCTGTTCTGATGGGGTTTATACCAAAATCATCAGATTTGAAGAAATCTCCCTGCTCGAAGTCAGAGTCCTACAAAACAGAACGTAAAAAATTTAGTACGTAGTAGCTTTATATCATCAGAGCAACTTCATCTTTGAAAAATCACGTCCCTTCTTCTGTTATTTGGTAAATGTGCTAAGAAATCCATTCCAAAAATTATAATGAAAAAAGACCTCCATTGTCTATCTCTTACATCAATTCAGTATAGAAACAATCTCAAAAGAATTTCCCCGAGAACAATTATTAGTGAATAACGGCGACTAATTACGTTAATATCCTGAACATCACAAAATTTAAAGCTATGTGTAGAAAGGGTTACCTTGGTCTTGAAACCCCACACTGAGTCCACGTCATCATTGTTGTCAAATGCACCCCAGGTCGATTCGTCAAAACTTCTGTTGCCATAGATTATAACGTCATAATTACTAGATAGATGCCTCACTCAAAGGCATGCATTCAGAAACAAAAAAAAATGGGAATTGACAAATCAACCCCTCCCCCTGAAACACACCCTCGAGACAAAAATAAAACAAAATACCTGTGTGTTTCTGCATCTGTTTCAGAACCTTTTCCAAAGTGAGCATTTGAGAAGTCTTGAGAAGGACTCTCCAAGGTACTCCTCCCAGCTAGACTATCGTGGGGGCTTCTAGCCAGGTCTTCTTCACTATGTGCGTAATCCTCAACTGTATAATCACCGTTAGCAGAATTTTCTTGCTTCCCATTTGCTTTCATAGGTGAACCGTGAATAGAATTATCATCAGAGAAATTTTGTTCTCCGTCAATAAATACGGGCTTTGGTTTTGAAGATGCATTTTTGGGGTCAAAAGTAAGATCATTGGCAAATCCTAGAAGTAAAAAACGCAATTAATGAAACAAGTTAATTCATCAAAAAAAAAAAAAGGGAAGAGTTTCGTAAGGATAAAATAAAAAAAGATCATGGCTACCTTCATCCTCAAATTTATCCCAATCTTCATCCCAAAGTGCAGCTCCCTCTGGAATTCCAGGTTGCCAACCTTATAGTTCATTAGGTTCATACACGCACACCAATACAACAACATTAAAGTTAGAAACAGAGAAAAAAGCATTCACTTGTAACACATATAAGTAATTTATCAGTCACTTGATATGCAATGCCCTTGCTTTTTTGAAAGAGGGTCCTTGGAAAAATACAGTCTTACAGATCACAAAAAGAGGCTTCCACAGAAGCATTAATATAAAGAATCACATAAACTAATCACATCTATTGAGTAAAAATAAATCATAAAATTGTTGTTGCAAAATGATTATTTCAGAATTGACAAAGAACATAGTTGATCGAGAAAGAAGACATGATGAGACAAAATGAGTTATAATAATTACCAGCAGGAAGCTGAACCATTGTAATTGACTTCACATCTATCCCATGTTTCTTGCACCGATCAGCTAGAGCCTTAAATAATTCCTCAAGATCTGACTGTATGCGTTCAGCACGGACCTGTGGATTTTGCTAAACATCAGTAACAGCACAAGACAGGTTCCCCAGAACTCCCCATCTTTATTCCAGAAATAAAATTCACCTGAAGAATGCCATCTGCACTGCCTCCTTGTTCAATTTTGACAATGGCTTGCTGCAGTTCCACCTTCCTTTCCTAAGTATGTACAGACTAATGGTTAAAGATGCATTGAAAATTGAAATGTAGTATATGATCTTTAGTGGTTAAACCTTTCATTCATGACAATAAATTTCAATTTACTTTCTGAAGTGAATCTATTCTTTGGAGAGTACGGTTATGATCTCTAATCTAAAAAAACAATTCTTGAAAAGAAAAGATAGCAAGGTGGCAACTTTCATGCTATAAGGATGCAACACAAAGCTACAGGATTGGTAGTGTTGTCAACTTTATATCTGTTTAGTTTACTTAACGTAAACTTGTTAAATTACTATTTTTAAAATTTTAACTTTTTTCTATAAACTGATTTTGTACATGTAATCATGTTAAATTATAGCAGTGAAAACTATCATCCTTCATCTATCATAATAAATAATAAAATGATTTTTTATCAAGAAAAAACATCAAAAATAAACTTTCAATAAAATATTGCTTTTATTTTTTTGTCAATAAAACATAATGATTATTTTAGAAAGGCCTCGTATCAAATTTTGCTTTAGGCTTAAAAATAAGTTGAGTCGGGCCTACATGCGTGCTTCAAGCAAGGGTAGTGCTTTTAGATATAAAACCCTCTTGAGCTTTAGCCTAACAACTTAAACTTTTAGTTGTCAGTCCTTCACAATAACATAAGAACAATCAATGCAATAAAAAATGTAGTGCATACCAAGTAAGCAATAACTCTCACCATTTAAAAATAGCCTATTTTTTCAACCATTTAGATTTTCTAATTACCTGTATATCACGAAATTTAGCTTCTTCAACAGTCAATTTTGATGCTATTTCGGCTACTTGTTTGTATTTCTCTTCATATTTCTTGCCCAATGATTCTGCCTGTAACACACCACCAAATGATAGCTAATTCTTTTCACATAAAAATGCATCACATTTTCAGAAGAAAGGATTATACCTCCCGCTTATCCGCAGATGCCCTTTCCGTTATCTCATTTAATCGATTATCACATCTGCTTTTATATAGAACCTAAAGTACAAGTAAACATAGGGGAAATGGGGAGCGAGTAAGTGCTTCATAGTCCTTTAATCAGATTGATATCATGCAATAAAAAATATTTAAAAATATCATATTGGATTTTACCCAATAAAATCCTTAACTAGATCCAGCTAAAATATCAACATAAACTACATTTACTGAAAATCATCTATTCCCTGCGTGCATGATTCCAGTTAGAGTTTCTTGGATTGAAAGAAAGTGGTTCCTTGCCCTCAAAATTTCCAATCTTCTTCCTAACCAGAAATCAATTCCTAGGCTTCAACCAAGGCTAACTAGAACCATAAAAGCCAAAAATTCCGTCACCGGTAGGATGATTTGCATTTGTCATAGCAAACCAAACTCTCCAGCTAAATTGCACAGCTTGGTACACTTACTGTGTTTTTTGAATTAGCTTGTATTATGCTTATAAGTTATACTAGTATAAACCAAAGAACTATTTTCCTTAGAAGTTATTTTCTGTAAAATCCGAGCAACCAACATTAAACATACAATAGTTATTCACATAACTTCAGATCAGAGATGGCCAATAAATTTATTTTTAAACACAGGTTTACTTGAAAGTGAGCCACCAGCGGTATGGCCAAGGAAGCCAACAAATAATTTATTTCAACCATGCTAAGCCTTAAGAAAAAAACATCAATCTAAGATCAAAATATAAAAGAAACAAGATATGAATTACAGACCAGCTCCTGCATTTTGTTCCGGTAAAGCTCCATCTTCTCTTTTGAATCCAAAATCACGAGCTGAGCTTCTTCAGGCTACAATGGCAAAAACAAACATTTTTTATTTATAATATCTCAAAATGTGAAAGAGAACCAAGACCATTTAAAACTGAAAAGATCTGGTTGAGGAAATTATAAGACTCGTAATTCATTTCAATTTTACTTGTGAAATTATAATCAACACCAAAAACTAACTTGGGTCCACCCAGCAAACAATCATCATTAATTCTGAAGGGAGTACCAAACAACTGTGAACCTGTACTTGTGTGTCCTTTCCTTTCTACTGGAACAAGATTTTGGCAGAAACAAGGAAACAGTCGTTTTACAGGAGGCTGCAATTTATACAATTATTTGATGTATTTGGTTGGGAAAGAAAAGCCTCACAATTTCAAAGGTGTCTCTTTACCTTACACTTGTTTGTAGATATATAGTCGAATCCCTGGCTTTAGAAGGAGTTTTATAATTTTCAATTTCTATAAAGTGGAACTTCAAAACAAACATAAACAAATGAAGATGAAGGAATGATAACTATGAAAGAATAGGAGACAAAGCATCTTCCTTGATGAAAACAAAAAACAAAAGCATCAACAAAAAAAAAACATTATGGATAACCTTCACTTTCATAAATATAAATACCTTTTTCTCTGCAGTTGTTGCATCTTGAGGCTTTGTGTTCGATGCATTCTGCTCACCACTATCTGTGCGATTCAGAAAGGACTCCTCCAACACAGGTGTTCCTGATTTTTGCTGGTTGGGCTGCGTAGTGAAATCAGCCTGAGCAGAACTTCCATGGACTGGTGGCCTGAAACCAGCAGTTGGTGCCACTGGCCGAGCACCTGGCATCCCTTGTTGCTGCTGCTGAAAACCTTGAGATGGATAAAAGTAGACAAATTCATCAACAGAAGTCCTATATAAGAGAAAAAGAAAAGAATGTTGGAGATAGAGTAAATAAGAGAAAATACCTTGGTTGATACCCCAGGCTGCATTTCCAGGAGCATTTTTTGGTTGGCCTGTCATAGACATCAATGTCTCATCAAACATGACATTGCTTGGAAGAGACTGTGGAAGAGGACGACCTTCCCTGTACCGTTCCATCAAATAAAGAGCAAAGCAAAACTCCTTCAAAGAAAGCATGCTATCATTGTCCTGATCAGACAAGTCCCACACCTTCTTTAAAACCTCTGCACAAAGTCCACGGACTACGTTATTGCTTTCGGAGAAATGCCAAAAAGGTCATCCGCTCTCCAAGAAAATTTCAAAAATAGTGAAGCTAAGAAACAGTCCAAAAAACATAGTAAAGAAACAAATCTAGTAAGAGCATCTTATCAGTGTAGTTTACTTAGTAGCATTCAAGAATTGAATAAATAGGACAGTTAGCATGCTTAGCAAAGAAACTGGCTGTCTGATCGAGTAAGGAAGTTAGTTAGGACAGTTATTTTAGTTAGTAGGAAGATATTTGAGAGGTAAATAAATATATAGGAGGATGATATTCAACTTTTACTAACAAATTTCCAACATAGCCAACAAGGTTGGATTTCAAGAGGATAGTAATATCAGGCGTGAGTTTGGATAGTTATTGTACTTAGTAAAAGGGTGAAGTCAATTACATGCCATTTGAGAGATAAATAAGTAGCTGGCCGACGTAAAGAAACAAATATTTTATCTTGTATTATATCATTTGAGAATTCAGCTACTCTTATTTGTTTGGATGTGGAGCGAAATAGAGAGGAAAGAAATACGAAGCAATAATACAAATATAGAAGAAGTAAAATAGAAAAGCTTATGCCATTTGAACGGATAGAAATAGGAAGCGAGAGATTTTTTTTTCCCTTTGTTTGGATGAATGGTAAAGAGAATGAAAAAAAAAATAAACAAATTATGTGAAAAATATTTCAAAATAGTTAAAAAGTATGATGTTTTAATAGAATATTTTTTTATAACATAAAACAAATTATTATTTTTTAATATTATATTATAATTTTTAAATAGTAAGTAAAGCAAAAAAGATAGATCATTTCCCCTTCCATTTCATACCACTTTAGGAGGAAGATACTTTTTTGTTGGTTCGCATGAAAATGAATCCCCTCCTTCCTAGTTGTCTTTTCAAACTACCTGCGCAGACAGTATTTTTATCATACTTCTCTCCTTCATACTTCCTTCCGCCCCATTTCCACCAAAACAAAATAGAATTAGTGAAAGGAGAAATCGTCTGTCAAAAGTAACCTCTTAAAAGAAAGATCTCTCTCTTAATTTCTGTTATTTTGCAGTCAAGAAAGTCATGCTTTCTTTTCTATCTTCCATTTAAAAATCCAAGTTCCTCACAGTATAACAATGTGAGCCAAGCCAATATGTTCTACTTAACATAGCAGATCATGAATTAGCTCACAAATAACTAATTCATGTAGGATGAATGAGATTTGGACATGGTTGATTCTATTGGTTCATACCTAATGTATATATAAATGCGGAGTTTATCTCGGGTCTAGTCATTTTCCCTTAAAAAATAATCAAGCATAACACCAGGAAGGAAAAAAAATCAACAGGAATTTGGCTTTAATAAAGTTCTTGTGGTTCATAGCCAGTAAATTTCAAAATGTTGAGTTGATCTATTTCTCAGGTCTAAATCAAATGACTGTCATCTATCATAGAATCCAGCTGAAACTCAAGCTATCAGTATTTCTTGTTATTCTCCTAGAAATTTTAATTATTGTGATTCTGAGGTCAAACATGAGGATTTGGAATTGATAGGGATTCTTGGTTCAATAATAAAATACATTTATAAGTGTGTAGTTGATGATCTTAGGTCTAATAACTATAACCCATTATATATCTCTTCTCAAATTATCAATATCTTCGTTACCTTTCTTTCTTAAAAAAATGATCCATTATGATACAAAGTAATTCATAGTATGAATGACTTGGATTAAAATGGGTGGGGTGCTGCAAACCTACAATCATTTAAACTCAAGCAAATCCATGTGATATTATTACAAAGAGATGTGTGTTTTCACTACATGTTTCTTTGGAGTTGAAGATAGTTATTGTATCAGGTTCTAGGACGACAGTGGGAATATTTGTTTCTTAGAGGTTTTCCCTTGCTTAGATGTTGCTCTTTTATGCATAATTTTCCACCAACAAATTATTCATATCTCTTGAACTATTCACATTAATAGAAATCTAATTGAATTAGAGGCCCTTTCACTCGATTCTACTCAGTGCGACTAATATACAAGAATTTCAACTATAAATTATTCACATCTCTTTTCTAAATATTAATAAATTCTTTTTCAGCTTCTAATTTATTCTCCTAAATCCTAATCCTTTTAATCTGCACAACAGTACTTTACTGAACTGGTACAAATTAAGTGTTGCAGATTTCTAGACCTCGCCCTGCTCTTTCTCCTTATACCAGTGCTATTTTCGGATAATTGAAAAGGAGCAATCCACATTCCCACTTCATATTCCATTGCTTATTTAAAGCTATATACATATATATCAAATTACTCTAAGTCAGTTATAGATATGAAAAGTTTTCTAATCAACAACCAGATGAATAGGAACTGACTAAATTTAAGAAGATATGAGAGAAAAAATTACAAGTGACAAAATGTGAGATGATATTTGGGAGGAAAGTATAACAACTGCAAAATGTTGCATTTGATCACAGATAAGTCAAGTGGCTTATTGAATAAAGTAGATTAAGAGAAGTTCTACCCTGTATTCAAAACAGGGATTGTTACTTCATGTTCTCTGGGGATTCTCAAATAATAAAATCTGTTTCCTCTCAACTTGTGCGGATTCTCAAAGGTTTTTGATGGAAAAAGGATACTACAATTTTAAGGCAACGTGTAGTTAATGCAATTGTCCAGTATGGTCAGTGAAGACTATTGATGTTTTCAAGGACGTCCTCTTTGCCCTTACATTTGTAATGAGATTGTATTATTTTAAGCTTAACAATAAATACTGTTCTTAACCAAAAAATAATAAGAATAATAAAAGAGGACAATAGTGTTGAAGAGCTTCTCTATTTTAACGGGTGTACCATATGTTAGTGGCGTTTTCTACGTTTCCATGGGATACTAGTTTTCTTGGTAAGTTTGTTCAAGAAAGAATACTTATCCTACTGTCGTTATTCCTTTCTAGTAAAATATTTCATTTAGTTCATTAGATTCAAAACAAGAACATTTCCCCACTAAGCGGATTCAGCAACATGGACCAAACAATGACATTATATTTTGTCAAAACCCAATTTAAATCTAGGTATTTTTTAGTGCATTATTTTACAATTTTCCTTTTTCTTCCTCTACTTCTACTTACTTTGCTATCCTCCATCTAATGAACTCTTCTTACCGAGACTTCTATGAATCTTATCATCGCATGGTCAAATCATCTTAGGCAAGAGATAAACTCTTGTAGCAATTCATCACCCACCATTCAACACCATAAAGCATCATTGTCAGTCGTAAGTTTGCTCAGTAAAAACCAATAAAAATTCCAGCATCAGTGCACAGTAGGTTGTTCCTTGTCAACCAAAAAAGCCATTGGGCACACCCTTCCCATCCCAAAACAAATCTGAATTCAAGAAGCTAAAACTATAATTTTAAGGTGACTATGGTTCTTGTTATGTTTTTGACAAGCCATCACATTAAGGTACCAACTTCCATGAAAATTACATCAAAAAGGGTCAGTCAGAACGAAACAGGCTTACCTATTGGTAATCTCCAGCTTAAAAAAAGACTGCGTGCCTGCTCCCCAGTGATCTTCCCATCCCTGTCAGTGTCAACTTCCAAAAACACCTTTGTATATTTCTGCACATCAGTAGGTTTCATTTTTGGCCAAGAAAGCTGCACATTGTCAGAATTTGCATTTCCAACCCCACCTGTCATCCCAGATGGTGTATGTGGAGAAGAAGAAGCTTGAGGTTTAATTTGCTGGTTTGGTGCAGACTGTGGCCGCTGAAACTGACTATTTGCAGGCAACACTGATGAGAATGCACTCTGCAATGAATCTAGTGAATTTTGCTTATTTGCAGGCTGGGGACCAGTGGAAACAGGAACAATGGCTGATGAGACATTGGAAACAGAATAACTGTGCCCAGCAGGTTCTTGTTTCGGTGTTGATGAGGCGGCAGAGAAAAAATCATTGCCCAAAGCTGGATTGGAAGAGAACCCATTTCCAGAAACACCCAATGCTTTAGTGTGAACAGTTGTTGACTGGGGCATTGGTGAGACTGGAGATAACTGTGGCATTGGAGAAACTGGAGATGACTGGGGCATTGGTGAAACAGGAGATTGTGATGTCTGTAAGGCAGCCGACGGGTTCATTCCTGCAGGTCTGGTGGCCACCATACCAGGCCTGGCTTTATTCCAATCATTTGAGAGCCCAGGATTTGAGAAATTGTGACCACCCATGTTAACTCCTCTAGAAATATCTGGGCCTGCAACACCCTGTTGCAGATGCGGAGCGCCAGAAACAGGCATGGATTGATGAGGTCTGATGGCAGGATTCTGCTGCGAAGGATAATATTGCGGGTTTGCACCAGGACCTGCTAACCCTTGTCCTCTATAGGCAAAACCTTGAGCCGAATTGGGTGCAGTAACACCCATCTGCCCAACAGACCCAGCATGGGGCCTCGCATTCGGGACAGGTTGAGGTACAGAAGCAAGATTAATCTGCGGCGCAGGGATTTTAGCAGCAGCAGGACCATATAAAGCTGCCTTCACAATGTCAGGCGTTAAATCTCGCTTACTCTGAGCCACAGTAACTAACCTCAGAGCATTAAAAAACTCTGCGCGTCCAAGGAAACCAGTTTTGGCCTGATCAGCATACGCCCACACCTGCAACTCACACCGAGAACACGAAACATTACACAAGAATAATCTAGATCGGTTAACATTTTCAAGGAAAAGCGAAACGAAGGATGGACGAAAGCCTAAATTAACTATCCTAAGCACACAATAACGAAAGTATAACCATCGACGCTGAAAATCCAATCCCTCCAACAAAAAACACATACCGAAACAAGCAATTTAAGTGTAGTGAATCGAAACGTTTGCTCTGGATTAGAAATTATAAACAGAATAAAACCTGAGCGAGGACTTGTTTGGGCAAATTGGATCCCATGAAAAAAGAGACGGCTTCAACTCCACTGATTCTGCCATCTCCGTCCAAATCTGCTCTCCTGAAATACGCTTCGAACTGATCCATGTTGGGAGCCGCCATTGCACTCCCTTCGTCTTCGACCGGAGAGCAGATCGGAGTGGGTTAGGGATTTGTTTCGTGGAATTGAGGAATTGCTGGGGAAGAGGGAATTCGATTACAGCGTGTTTGTGCGCGAATTGGCAGATTTGGAAGAAGCAAGGGAAGACCAAAAAGTGAATTGAGAAGTGGTTTTATTTTGATTCCCGGCGAGGTGGCTGAGATGCGCCTCCTTCTCCAACTGCAACGACCGCAGCACTGGCTGTGCCTAAACGGAGGAATCCCAATTTCACTTGCATCTATCTATATGTATATCTCTACATATAGTAATTATCCCACCGTTCAGACACTCAGAACAAAATATATAAATATATATATATATATAAATAATAATAACGATACACAAACAAAAATAATGATAATATAATAACATAAGTTTCATAAATATAGCTAATTTTGATTTTAATTGTGTAGAAGTTGAAAACGTGTATATTATTATCTATGGGAACTTTTACACAAATATTTTATAAAAAATAAAAATTGAGTTATTATATCATTTTTTATACGTGACAACAGACTTGAATTTTTCCATCAAATAATATTAACATCAATTTAATCAAATGATCATATTGATTTTTTAAAAAAAATAAAAATCAATTAAATAAAAATAAATACAGAAACTATTAAATATCTAAATATAATGATTAAATTACTATTTAAACTAATTTATTGTTTTGGGCATCTAGGTGTAAAGATTATAAAAAAAATTGTCATTTTCATTAAATCATTAGTTAATGGTAAAACCAAAAGTCAATCAGCTGGCCTGGTAAGTAACATGGTTCTTTTTTTTTTTTCTAGGTAAAATAATGACATTTGTTTTCTAATACTTTTTTCATTTTTATTTTTTGCTTTCTTTTTTATCACTCGCATTATCATTCTATCAATGTTATTTATTGGAATTTTCAAAATATTAAGCAAGTTTGATCCACAGTTAAAGAAAACATTTTTTTTTTCTTTTGCTGTGTCATGTATAAAAAAATTACAACAATTATGTCTGGGTTATATCATTTATAAAATTAGAATAAACACATAAATGTGTATGATATGATATTTTGTTCTTTAAATATGAAGTTAATAATTTCATGTGAATAGAAAAAGAAATAAGCCTAAAAAAATCGGCATGTTTTTTTTTTCTAATGACCATCGTCATTAATCTATGTCAAATTAACAAATAAACATGTGCGGAAATAAATGTCAGTAACCTAAGAAATTAGTTATTTAATTATAACCTGAATTTAAGATATTAATGGCAATTAAATAGTTAGGGTTTAGTTGTTTTAGTGTAATATGCATGAGTTGTCGTAAAAAATTCAATACTTGTTCAATATTTATGGATAAAAATAATGATTTATTATTTTGATGATCCCTTTGGATTAATGTATTATATATTATATTTATTTGTCAAAAATAAATGTCAGTGTTTTTATTGTCATTGTGTAAAATTTTCTTATCTTTTTACTTTATTTATAATGAAAATACAAGGTTGTTTTAAGATTTTTTTTTCTTAATAATATTATGATGTGATGCAGAATCTAAATATATTTTAAAATGTTTTTATTATCTTTAAAGAAAGAGAATTTTTTATGAAAAAATTAAAATCTAGATTCTCATTACGCACGTAACTGTAGGGTACGCGAAGTAGTTCTTCGGTATCCTACCTATTAAATAAATATTTGTCTTGTACTCGTATCTATATTTGTCGAATATCCGTTATACGGATATTCGCATAATTCTTTAATATCTATGAATATCCACGATATCCGTGGATATTTAAAAAAATAAAAATAAATATTTAATAACATATTTTAATCGTAAATTCAAAAAAAATACAATACATAACATTCATAAATTTTAAACAAAGTCCAAATAATTCATTTAAATAGTGTTGAATGATAGTTTACAAAGAATTTGTTTTTTTAAACTAATTGATAAAAAAATAACTCATTCAAAATCAATATGTTAAAATTTTAATCATGTTTTTTTAATTTAAATTAAAGTATAGCAGGTACGGATATTCACGGGCAGTGGCGGAACTTGGACCAAAAATTTAGGGGTGCCAATTTATATTTTTTATATATAATTTACTAATTAAAAAAATTATTTATTTCTTTTACTTAAATCATTCTCACACAGTAATTCACACTTTTCAATTTTTAATTTTCCTAATGGATTGAATTCATGCAAAATAGGTATTTTAATTTCTATTACAATTCAAAATTATTCAACTAATTCATTATATAAAGTGAAAAACATAAAATTCCAACATTTATAATATAGGGTAATACTAATTTGAGAAGATATAATTAGAGTTCATGCTAAATTCATAAAAAGAATTCCTAAAATCAAATTAGTTTTCATATTAATTTAGGAAAAACTTAATTTAGAAGAAATATAGTAATGAGATAATCATAAATCTAATATGCATACTAGGATACTGATTCAAGAGATCTTGTGAATATGAGTTATTCGATCTTTCTACTCTCCAATCTCGTTTTCTCAATCTTTTTTTTTTTTACTTTTACACTTTATTAATAGTTTACTTTAAAAAAAACTTTATGATCAAATACAAAACCTTAATCACTTTATTAATTAAGGTCCATAAAATTAATTTTTATTTTATATTTTAAAAATATATACACAACTTAATACGTAAATAATATATATATATATATAACTTAATAAAAATAATATATAAATTTAAATTTAAATATATATATATATATATATATATATATATATATATATATCTAAAATTAAAAACCTAGGGGAGCTATGGCTCCCCATGGTCACAACCAAGTTCCGCCCCTGTTCACGGGTACGGATACTATGATACATGTACCCGTTTATTAACATGCGGGTATTAAAAATACATGTACCCGTTACCCGCGAGTATCTATTTACAATATTCATTTCTTACTCGTTATGAATTTTATCCGGAGATACAAATTTTTTTGACATCCCTCTTTCTCACCTCGTTGAGAGGCCATGCCTCCACCTCTCATAAAATCGGCATAGGTATTTCTAATTACGATATTAAGATATATGTATTTGAGACTGCAGGTCATTTATATAGTTTGCATGAATATTTAGGAATTTAGATTCTCTCTTAAGTTTTTTTAATTATTTCTACGTTGTTTCTTCGATATACATTAATGATTATTAATTTTAAAATTTTAAAATATATTAAAAAAATTCAATATCAATATAGTATTTCTTTCCTAGTCGATATCAGGGAATAATACTAGAAAATTTAATAGAAAAATTGAACTCAATATAGTGGGCAAGTGAAATTGAAATTCTCTTAAACTTATTTATAACATTTTGTGAAGTCTTACATCCTTAATAAACAATAAACTATGTACTCAAATTAACAACTTAATATCCACCTTGATACCTCTTATGGATTTATATACTAACCACAACAATATATTTACCATGCTTATACATTAATCTATTTCTCTTCTCTATCAAAATATGTGTGTGCTCTATAGAGCAAAGTTGGATGTCGGTGGGTTTGTGCAAAATGGTGATTGAGTAATACAAAGAAGAAAAATGAAAAAATGATGACGTTATAAAGACACTTATATTAAATAAACAGTTGTGCACAACTCACACTCACTACTAAATTTTGATTCCATGAAGAAGGAATAATTAACTCTTCTTGCCATTTGTCAGTATAAATAACTATATACTAATATTTAAAATAACATCAAATAACTAATGTTATATATCAAGTATCAAAACAATACAAAAGGAGACTAGTGTTTGGGTGATGATGAACTGAAAAAGTGAAGAGTCTTCAACCCATGCATTCCACAGATTCTGTCAAAGAAAATAAGAGCTGTAACAGCCTGCAACTTCTATTTTACTCAGCAATTGGTCAAATCCTGCATAAACAAATCAACGGAATTTGAATTGCATATCTTCAAATTAAAAACAAGCCTATGAAGAATTCTGAAAAAACTTAATCGATCATGTTCTTAATTTTTGTATGCATGTTTATCAAGAAATTCATCCTGAAAGATTAATTAACAATACCTAAGTCAGGACTGTGGATGTACATGTCCTTCATCCTATGAGGTGATGAATTCTCAAAGGGTTGAACAACCTGAACGCTCTCGGCGGCGCGTATCTTTTTCTCTCTCGGAGACTCAACTTCCGCCTCGGCTTCTGGCTCCGGCGCGGCGGGAGCGAGTTGCTTCCTCTTCGAACGAGCCCTTCTGTTCTGGAACCAGTTATACACATTCGTCTCTGATATTTGGCCGTGTTGCCCCAGTTCGGTGGTTATCTCCTTGATCTTCTGCTTACTCGGAGTGCCATTTCCCTCATCGAAAATTCGCTCCAGAATTTGAAGCTGCAGAGGCGTCGGAGTCCAACGCTGCCTCGCCGTTATCTTGTGTCCAGAACACGCCATCAACGGATCACAGTACAAATTACCCAGCCTCAGCCCTGACCCAAAACATCACAACAGATAAACCAATTTTATGAAATTAAGTCCCACATCAGATAAAAAATATAACCTACAACCCTCGTTTTCTATATAAATAAGTGTGTCGTTCCCTCCAATTATTCGATCTATAGAGTTAGTTAGATTTAGAAAAGAAGCGAGGAAAAACCTGCGAGGTCTTGCTGGGTGGTTACTGCTTTGTGCATCTCTACAAGCTGTTCGCAGATGGTGGCGTAGACGGATATCTGTTGCCGGAGCAGTTCCATTTGTTCGTCGGTCATCACTTTAACGTAAAGGCTTTCGATTGCGGTTGAGGTATCTTGGTGATGTTCTGCCTCCATTTTTTTTGTCTCCTTGTTAGTTGTTGCAGAAACAAGAAAATGATTCAGTTTTGTTTGGGATTGGATTGCATTTTGCAGAGAAAGGAAGCATTCTCAGACCTCAAGTCAAAGCTTAAAGTAGCGTAGTTTACTGCGCGATTTAGCCTAATACCGCAAATCTCGCAGGTTAGCCTCTCCTTTCTTCTTCCTTTTTTTAACTTTAAGCTTACTTTCTTTCATTAAAAAACATTTTACATGAAAATGTCTCATGAATATCATTTTACCTTGATTTTTGAATGTTTGTATGAGACAAACACAATAATAATCACAAATAATGATAAATTAATGGAAATAAATGAATAAATAATTGTAAGTTTGTTTTGAGGCTGTAGTTTAGGAATAGAAAGAAGAAGATGCGTAATTAACGCTCGTCCCACGCGTACGCTAACATCAAAATTATGAACCATATTTATCCTTACGAAATTTAAAGATATATGATAAATAGAAGATTAAATACGTACTTTGGTTAGTAACTATATAAATTGAATAGAAAAAATATAAAAGATTACGATCAGTTGTATGAAAATAATATCACGTTAATTGATTTTTGTTTAATAAAGCATTTATAATTTGTTTCATATGTGGTTGATGATTTTATTTTGTAAATTTTTAACTATTATAAAATGTGTTATTAAACATCGTTTTACCATAATTTATTTTCAATATAATAAATACTACTATAAACTTTTGTGATTACAAAAGCATTACAACATTACAACAGTCTCTAACCATTTGCCAATGAAACAGGGCCCATTTTCATTTCTATTTAAGCCCGTTAATACTATGACAAGGCCCAAGGATGTTGGTAACAATGGACTAAGTGCTCTGAAATCACAAGTAGGAACAACTACTCCCCGAAGACCAAAAAGATAAGTCTGAGATCACAATTTTTCATGTTTTTCAAATGAGTTTTATTTTTTCCAAATATTACTTTTTTATACACTATTTTTTTTTCTTTCAAAAAGTACTTTTCCAATCTTCAACCTTTTATTTAAAAAAAATCATATATATATATATATATATATATATATATATATAACTCTTTTAAAGATATTATATTTTTTAAAGTCATTAATTTCACATTTTTTAGTGTCTCTCGTTTTTTTTATACTTTTTGACATTCTAAATATATTTTTTATTTTATTATTCTTAATTGTTACTTTACTCCGTATTTTTTTTACCTTATCTAATGCTTTTATCTTAAAAAGATATATGTTTTTCTTACAAAATGGTTTCGCAAATTATTTTATTTGTTCTCCATGAGCAGTATTTTTTTAAAATGATATATGGTCTTGTAGTTCTACTATGGTCTGGATGTTACGATTCAAGTTATTTAAGAATTTTGCAGACTTTTTTTTCAAGTTTTCTTTATGATGAATTTCAGTTCCATTCCTTCTTTCATCTCTATCTTGTAGGTATTGTATAATTTTCGACTATTTTTTTACTTCTAGCATACAATTCATTTGTTACTAAATTGGCTTTTCCTGGTTTAAGAGAAGATAACTCTTTGAAGACACTGCTCTAAAACAAAGAAATACAAGAACTATACTAACCCTTAGAATTGAAAATATTTACTAGGACTCAATCTCATATATTAAATCGAATAAAATAAATAAAGAATAATATTAAAAGATAATTAAAAAACATTATAGTTATATTCCAAGTAAAGTTTTTTAGTACAGAAACTTAGACTCTGACTGAGAATGAAAATTGTATGTAGTTAGGTATATGCATTAAAGTGCATAATAATTAAGTAGTCCCTGAAAGAAGGGCATAGATGGGTGTAGTTATTGGACATAGAAAGAGTGGAATGAATGAGTGGATTGTGTTTTTAATAATAAGAGAAGATAATGCTATCATAGCTATTTATAATAATTCAATATATTCATCACTTCCCAATCGTGCTAAATGCATCAATACTTTTTTGTAGGAGTCTTTTGTCTTCACCAACCTCTTGACCAAAATAAAATTCAAAGCTTTTTAAAAAGCTTATTTATATAATTGAACACCAACACTTACTAATGCCCAATATAATTCATTTTTTGTAAATAATTTGATATTTGACTTTGATTGAATCTAATCAAAGAACTAAACTTGTCATTGTCATAAAACGTTGGATTCAATGAATTTTTACAAGTTTTTAAAGGTTGGTTCTCGTACCTTAAAAATTAACATGTATAACTTTCATAGCGTTAAATTTTGTTCATATGAATTCTGTAATATTCAAATGGATAATAATAAATATAACATAAATTAAGGATAAAAAATCTATATTTAAATATGAAAAGTAGTAACAAAAAATAAATAAATTACAAGAAGTGATATATAACTTATAAATTAGGAAACTTTGAAATAAACTATTCACCGACCATGTGAGAATAATTGTTACATTTAATTTATAATATTTTTTCTTTTATTGTACTAACAACCATGTGAATACTTAATTTAATGAATCAACTATTTGAATATTTTTAGTTGGAGAGTTATGTGGTATTTCTGCTTTTTATTGTGGTGATTATTAGTTTAGATTGCGTGGCTCTTCCACCATTTTTTTAGCTCGTGTTCTTCTATCACGCCATACCAAATTTTCCTTTTCTTCATTATTTGTTGCACTCAATAAATTTTTTAATATATTTATTTTGCCTTTAAAAAAAACTACAGGCTGGGGAACACTGAGACTCTTTTATTCTATAACAAAAGAAAAACTCTTGATTATATAATTATATTTGAATAATTAACTTTAAAAAAAAAGTATTTGAAAAACATTACACCAACATATTTCTTCAATTACCCTAACTTTATAATTGTTTAAGACTAAATGGAATATAACTATAAGAAGCAAACACTGAACTAATTAGACTCGAAATATTTATCTATCCATTTAAATGAATGACTATATAACTTTAACTCTATTTAAGATTCTTTTTTTGTAAATACAATTATTATTATTATTATTATTATAGTTCTTACTAATGCAAGCTTGATATTTTTAAAACATAAAAAAGTATATCACGTGATCCTTGGTTGTGGAAACTGTTTATTAATCTTTAGAATAATGATTTACAAATCACCGTTTAAAATGAAGAATCACTTTTTATAGAAACATTTTTTTCAACTGCAATCGAAAAAATCCGAAATTTTGGATCTCTCAAACATAGCCTATCTCTCTCCTTAAATAAGGGATATAAGTAGATTTTACACATTTGAATTTTTTTAGCACAAGAATAAGTCCAAAAATCTAACAGATATAACGTAAAATTGAGCAGTAATATAATGTTTTTAAAATAAAAGAAAGAAATGTTTACTTCTTTCAATAACAACATCTCTTAATATAGTTAAAGAAAAATTCATAAATATAAGTATAATTTCCTCTAGTAATATTAAGTAGTAGTTCTTAACAGATGAAATTTGTATTTCAGTTTACAACAATTAACAAGTCCTACTAATCTATTGCTTATTTCAAAGATTAATTTTTTTTTTTCAATTCAAAAAACCATAAACTAAAAATAAAGAGGGTAAGTTGAGTTGGAAAAGCAACATCTCCTCTCATTCCTTTTAATGGAGTCATTCCAATTTTAAAAAATTAGATTAATAAGTGCTAGAAGAAGATTACACTATTAAGAAAAAAGAACATCCAAATCCTTAATTAAGATATGCTAAATAAATGGAGTATATCATGAAAAGCTTTCACTCTCCACCCAAATCTTATGACATATCACCACATACCAATATATATATATATATATATATATATATATATATATATATATATATATTAAAAAAAAGATCCCACTAAGTTATTCCTATTATAGATTATTGTTTCTTTTTTCATTAATGTGAACAAACTTGTTACCACCATGTTAAAAAATAGTTTGTTGAAAATTTAAATATGAGTTTAAGTCTCACATTAAGTAAAAATGAGAAAGTTGAACACCATATAAAGACTCCTAAATCTATTGTCTTAAGGTTTTAGGTTAAGAGTGATGTTAATCCCTTATATAGGTTCAACTCATGCTCATTAATGTTAAATATCTCCGGTGATCCTCTCTCGAATGACCCAACATAGTTGATGTGGGTTAGATAAACATAATTTTGAATTTAAATACGGAGAAATCACATACAAAGAATTTATCTTCTCAACTCACATAATACTATCTTTGATGAACAATGTAGAAAAAGTGTTGAAGTCTCTTTTTTATACAACAAATACAATACACAACAAAACCATTCAAAGTATGTGAGTGAAAAAAAAATTAGAAAGCTAAATTAAAAAATGAGCATCATTTAAAAAGGAAAGGAGATTATGTTTCATAGCAGTGGACACCAATAGGGAGAACAGTAGAGGATAATTAAAACCAATGATTATATTATATACTAAAATCACTTTCAATTATTCTTGACAAGATACCAATCAGCAAAAAATTTTAATTTTGTTCAGCAAATATAAGGACAATTAACTCTAAAATGATAAGAAAAAAAAATCTTCAATTGAAAGAGTGTTGATAAATTGTAACATGTAAATGTTTATTTATCTTTTTATGTATAGGACTATAGTTATTAGTGACTATGAATGAACTTTAAGAGTGTAAACTTAGTATCTTCGCTGATTGAACAAATTTTAACCATGTCTGTTTAACCTAAATTCTGAAAATATATATTTTATTTCGATCAAAAGCCCTCTAAAAAAATACCAAAAAAATGTGATTATTTTCAAAAGGAGACAAAAAAAATGATAAACATAAATTTGTTTAAGTATATCCATTAATATTTTAAATTTATTGCAAAACGTCGTACATCTAGGGAGTTATAATGATGAAATATGTAAATTTGTAAATTAATAAAATGTGTTTATATTTATTAAATAAAATATTTAATTGTGTCGTTTTTTCCCATCCACTAAACTTTTGGCCCACATATAATCAGTTTCAACTTTTCAATTATTCCTGTTTAATTTAATTAACAATATACGCAAAAAACAATTAGTGGAATTATGGATATAATCATGAGACAATGTAACTTTAAACTCTAAAAGTGACAAAAGAAGAAAGTTATTTGTTGCGGAGGTTCAAGTGGCATATTTATAAAAGGACTTCGGTTTAAATTTAACTATTAATTAAATATTAATTAATTTAATATTAATATTTGAGGTTTAAATAATAAATTTTAAATTTATATATATATATATATATATATATATATAATACTATTAAAATATAAATGCAAATTGTATAATATTAAAATAAAGCAAAAGATAATTTGTTTCAGAGATTAAAGTAGCATGTTTAAAAAGGACTTCAATCCAACTCCTAACTATTAATTTAATATTAATATTTTGAGCTTTAAATATTAATTTTGAATTTATTTATATATATATATATATATATATATATATATATTAATACAGTTAAAATACAACATCAATTTCTTAGAAAAAGAGTATAATAATAGGTAAAATAAATGCAAATTGTACAGTTAATATATTTGAGCTTTAAATATCAATTTAAGAACATTATATAGAAACAAAATAAATCACCTTAAATCTTGTGCAAAACAATTAATACTATAAAAAATATTTTGCTAACAAAAACAAATAAATGAAAAGGTATAATAATTAAAATGCAAATTGAGTAACTCAAACCAAATAAGTACTTGAGTAACTCAAGACCAAAAAAAAAGATAATTTGTTCTTCAATTACTTTTTTAAAAAAGGTTTAGGTTCAAATCCTAATTATTAATTTAATATTAATATTTTGAGCGTTAAATATATATTATATATATTATAATTAATACTGTTAAAATAAAAATTTCTTAAAAATATATATAATAATATTTAAAATAAATGCAAATTGTGTAGTCAATATATATATATATATATATATATATATATATATGAGCTTTATATATATATTTAAAA
>Ga0214542_1001011_pt1 | contig 55972 bp, 22 predicted proteins | sample CNSS1metaG_FD_160096 | JGI IMG/M metagenome (GOLD analysis project Ga0214542, IMG submission 160096) | Root nodule microbial communities from cowpea collected in UCLA plant growth center, Los Angeles, California, USA - CNSS1 | ecosystem: Host-associated > Plants > Roots > Nodule | place: USA...
GTTTTGTTGCATGGTTGTGATGTATGTGGCTGTTCTTTCTTGCGATGATCATCAACTTGGTTGATGGGAGCAGATGGGCGAGGTTCTCGTGGTCAGCAAGGGAATGGCGATTCGGCAGCTTAGCCATCTGGGTTGGAGTCTTTTACTCACGATTTCTTTAGGGCTACGGCCCTTGTATCAGCTTATGATTTCTTTCTCTACTCTCCTCCTTAGAATTGTATCTGTTTATGTTGGCATCGTGGTGTGCCAGGTTGTAGGGGTTGCGTTAAGGACCCCAAGACTACGCTGCTATACTTTATCGCGTGACGTTTCCTTTAATTTCGTTTAATAATTAAATGGGACGTTACTCTTTAGAGTTTTTAAAATTAAATGTGAACCCGCTTGAGATTAGTTGATGAATGAGATAAGTAACACATAAACATCACTCATATCCGTTGCGAATCTAGGGGCAGATTTATATTGTTTTAGTTTTTAGTATTTATGAATTAAATAATTTTTAAGATCATGAGAGGCGTGTTTTTTATTACATAAATTATTTTGTTACAAGAATCACGAAGCACTAAATACTTGATACCTTATAAAATGTAATGCATCATTCTCTCTTTTTTTCTTTTTTTTTGGTAGAAGTATATATTCGACATAGGGGAGTGGTATTACATCAGATTGTAGATATTTTTTTTTATAGATATGGACTACACTTAAGGTTAGCTGTCTATTCTAATAAAAATCCAGTCATATATCAACTTATCGTGCATTTGGATATATGTTATAAATCTAAAAATTACGTAAAATTAACGAGTAATGTGGAATTTTAAACATTAGAACAATTGGTTGTTCAATATTTGAATTAACAGCTGATCCATTATTGAAATAGTTTTTTAGCGAGTAATTTTTTTTAGTAAATGTTAATCAATTATCATATAATATTAATGAATTTCTTAGGAGGTAAGAGACAGGTAAGTATCATATCAGACACCGATGTGTGTAGTTTCTTTCCATCGTGTCTTAATTAATGAATACTTGTTGCACACGCATGGTTGGTCATGACGTTGTTGGTTATTTTGTATAAGGTGATACAGTTTAGTAATAATTAGTTTAAAATTAAAATGTGAAAATAGAATTGAATGGAAAAAAGTAATGAGCGCGTGATGGTGAAGGGTCGTTGAGAAGGAGTGCCACACGCCCTAAAATGGTTGGAGACAGACATGGGGTTCTTGATTTGGAAGGAAATGGTGATAAGAAAAAACAGAAGAATATTGAATTGCTCTCTACCCGGTTTCTCCACTGTATATGATTTGCCTGCCACACATTTTGCATTATTAGGTTTCCCATTCGTTACGCACACCTTTAAACTAATGTTTCTCTTCTCATTTGTGGATCATGTATACCTAGTTTCAACCATTTTCAAACCGATACTTGCCATTTTAATCATCATGTACCCATTATTTTCCAAAACCTAGTGCCTAAAGAATATGCCATAAACAAACTGTTTCAAAGCTGGAGAAAGCAAATTTCAAACCTTATCATTTGTCTTAACAGCAAAGCCAGTAAAAAAAGAAGAAGAAAAACTAAGAAAAGAGATAATTGAGACCTTGTTCCAAGTTTGGGTCCCATATCGTGAATCGTCACCTTCCACCACTCAACGTACACGCCAAGGACAACATTCATAACAGGGATACTACTACCACATCCTTTTCACACACTTCCTCTCTTGTATATTATTTTATTCATAAATTCTATATTCCCCTTTATTTCTGTTTAATCTTCACTTACTCACCTCCCACTACCATTATTCTAGCTAAACTCACTACCAATAACATACCAACAAGCCAAACAAACGAATGGATTTCATCCATAAATCCAAACCAAATCCCACTAATTACATTTTTTAAATCATCATCAAGTGAACTACACGTATGTCACTTTCCTTCAACGCTTCCTCTTGTCTTTTTATACTCTCTTAATTACAATACACTTTTCATCTAACATTTTTTACATTACCTTTTATAATACTACGGTTTATTTTTTTTTTAACTCTATCACATTAATTGTTATTTGCCACGTTTTTCTTCTTTAAATCTCCTTGTTTTTTTATGTGTTTTTAATTTCTTTTATGATCATTATTATCTGAAACGGACCAGTTCTATTCTACCTATCTAACGTGTATTAGCAGTCATAATTATTCTCATTCTCGGTGTAAATAAAAATTCCACTATTTGGACTAAGCGTTGAAGTTCAAATTCTACTACGACAAAAGAAATGAAATTTTATCTCACAATCGATTGACTTGGAAACAGTCGGAAGATCTTCCCTTCCCACTTTTGTGATTAGTCACAATAAACACTGTGGATGGATGAAATTTGAGATTGTTTTATATTTTTTAGAAAAATATCAATTATCCCCATAGTATAAACTTCACATCTTTTATAAGTTAAAAACTTTATTTTACCTTTTTCCCTATAAATGAATTTTTGTTAGAGAGAGAGGTAGCGTTGCGATGCAGGTTGTTTTTCTTAATTTTAGTATTTTGTTTATATATTTTTAAATTACTCAAATAAAATTATTCTTTTACGTCTTTCATTTATTCACTGTGATTTTTTAAATAAATTTACATTAATCAAAACAAAATCTCATTTTAGAAACGATAGTTTATACAAATTATTGATCACACTTTAAAAGCAAAGGAAGGTAAAACTGAAGCGTCAACCATGCCACACTAACCTATCAAGACGGATAAATTAAGTTGAATGATTCTTCTATTTTTGAATGTATATAATTAATCTAACATTTTTTGAACCCAACGAATCCAGAGTCAAAAGGTAAGTTGAGTTGAACTTACCCGACTTGGGTTTCTCTGTTAAATTAGTTAATGTTATTATATTGAATATGAAGTTTTATGGAGATGTCTGGATTTCAAAATTTTCCTTTTCTTTCTTTATTCTACATTTCCTGAAAAAAAGAATTTGGACTCAGACAAATTAATAAAATAATATTCTTTTAAAATGTTTATTTTGAAATATTTTTTCTAGTGAATAATTTTTTTAAATTACTCATTTATACTCAATCCATTGAATTAAATAAAAAAAAAAAGATTAAACTTGATCAAATGTAATCTACTTATATTCCCAGAAGTAGTTACCGATTCAATTATGAAAGATTGATTTTATTAAATAACAGTTATCATTTAAGTTTTAATATGTTGAAACTTTCAACATATTAAAAGTATTCCTGTCGTGAATTTTATATATAAGAGAAATGTTAACAAATTAACAGCAATAACAGTTGATGAAAAGTATAGTTAATAATCATCGACTCCATTTCATTTATATTAAAATATAAAATAATTAACTCCATTAATTAACTTTCCTTTAAAGAATTTTTAATTTTTTTTCAAAATTTTAATGTTTAATACTTTATTAATTGATAGTTTATATATTGGATTATTTATTTATTTTTTTACTTTCTATGTTAATTTAAGTTTTTTTGTTATGTTTAATTATATTTTAATGAATTTCAACAACAGTAAATTTATTACATTATTTTAATTTTTTGTGCATCAAATAAATTATGAATTACAATTATATAATATGTATGGACATTTTTTTCTTTAAATAAAAATAGAATATTAATTCGTATCCTAAGGACACTAATTAAGGTATAATTAATGATATTTAATTTTATTATTTTTATATGAAAAACTGGAATAATTAGCTTCATTAATCAAAAGAATATAAATTTATATAACATATTTTATAAAGTCTTTTGAAATTTCTAAACAATATCTTTAATACAAAATAAGTAGGGATGACAATAGGTCGAGTCGAGCAAGGATAGTCCCTATCCACAATCCGACTAGTAAAAATAAAAGATTCACCCGCTACTCGTCGGATACCCATTTAAAAAATACTCAAAGATTTTTTTAAAATATGTGAGTACCCGTGGATACCCGTATATCGTGAATATTTAAAAAATATTTATATTTTATAATTTATTTAAATAAAATTTAAATAAATTTATAAAAATAATTAAATTAAAATATAATTTTAATTGAATTTAACCATATATAATATAAATATAATTTTAATTTTAATTAAAATTTACTTAATAAAATGTAATTTTATTTTTATTTTTGTGCGAGTAACGGGTACCCAGAGATACAAGTAGTATAATACCCACATCCGACCCGTTTATTAGCAGGTATTAAAATATCAACTATCTTGTACCAGGGCCAGTTCAAGGGTGAAACAAATAAAGCACTCGCTTTAGGCATCCAACAAAAAGCCTCAAAACATTTTCTTTTACAACTAATAGTTCTGTATTAAATTAATTATAAAATTATTTTAAAAAAAACCTCAAAAATTATTTTTTTAGTACTAATATACCTCTATTAAATTAATTATTAAATTATGTTTAATAAAAAAATGCCTAAAAAATATTTTATTACTAATATAGCTCTATTAAATTAATTATAAGTTTATTTTGAAAATAAAATTTTATTAAATTATTATTGTCTGATAATTTTTATTAGTATTAAAAATGATAATTTGATAATTAATGAGTTATAACTCTTTTTAATAAATTATAATTTTGTTTATGAAAATGATAATGATTAGAGATATCTTTATTATCCTACAATCAATTTGTATTCTATTTTCTACATTTATCTCACTGTTGTGACTTCTCTTGCCTCTTATTACTTTTACTTCCTTCTTTCTAGGAGTAATTTTTTTAGGGTTTTAGCATATTACATTCCTTGAATCTCCTCATCTTTAATCTCATATTGTGCGTGTGTACCAATATTTTCATCATCATTTTTTATTAGTATGATTTTTCTTTCTATTTGTGTTGCTGTTATTTTTATTTTATTTTGGATTTGTATTAGAATTAGAAATGTGTTTCTTCTGCCCAATTTCTTTTTGTACTTTTCGATTTACGGGTTTCAAGGGTTTTTTTTTTCATATATCTTGTCCACTTACTATCGAGTTGAGAAGAACAATAATTTTTTGAATTATTTTTATTAATGATTAATCTTCAAATAAACTTTGTAAGTTCGTGAGAAAGATGAGACTTGAGAAGGAGGAAGAGGTTTGAGATATCAAGATACTATAAGTCTACTATCAAGTTTACTTTATTGATAACAAAAATCAGGTTTTATTGTTTTAATTCACTCTTTTTATATACTCATTTTTAGTCGTATTTTATATATTATAATATTTTATTTCATATAAAAATATAAAAATATGTCAAATAAAAAATTTGAATCAAGCTATTTAGAAATCCAAAAAAGAGAAGAATTGAGGCATTAATTGCATCACAAAAATGAGCTATGAAAAAATTTATAAAACTAGATAAGATAAATGAATTAGAAAATACAGGTGGATGCTCTTTGAATGAACAAGATAATACCGATAATAACAATATAGATATAGGTGAAAGCAATAATAGAGTAAGATTAGTAGTTAGTGATGAGGCTAATGTTAACAATTTCTTCGGTGTGAGTTGTTTTAGCTGAAAAGTGTTTCTCACAGTTAAAGATAAAAAAACCTTATTTAAGATCAACCATGTCTGAAGAAAGATGAAACGAATTAACCCTATTATATATTGAAAAAAAAATGTTAAATGAAATTAATTATGACAATTTGATTAATAATTTTGCATAAAAAAAGCTCAAAAAATAAATTTTAAATAGAATGCCACATTTTTTTAAATTTGTTTCAGATCTCTTAAACTCTTGAGCCGCCCTTGCCCTCCGTGCAGGTAATCAATACCCGCATATACCAATTATTCGCTACAAATTTTACCTGGGGATACCCGCAGGTGCGGCTATTTAGGCCATCCCTAAAATTAAGTACTTTAGATTTCTAAGGCCTCTATTAAAATGCAAGAAGAAATATCTCTATGACACCTGAAGAGTCTCTCAGTGGAAGTTTGAAATGTACAATCTTTAATTTTTACATAAAAAGAAAATCTATTTTAAATTTATAGCCTTTTTCAAATTCTTCTATGATGAAATATTGCACTTTTATATGAAAAAATTTCCCCTTTATTTGTAACGTCTTTTGTCACTACTTCAATTTTCACTTTCTTATAATTCATTGCTTATTAATTTTCCTCAACCAATGTGCTAAGGGTACTGTTAGTAGGACTATAAAGTAAAACTGTTTTAATAATTATTGAGATCATAATTCATTTAATGTCACAATTAACTATGAATCATGTAAAATTCAATGTTTATTAGTTATTCTTAATCAGTATAACCCTGTAGCATAACCCCAAGGATATTGGTTAAGGATAATTAATATGTCTTGAATTTATAAAAAATGCGTAGTTATCTATAATATTAAATGAATATTGGCCTAATCATCATAATATTTTTTGTCACTCCTTCAAATAATTTTTCTTTTTTTTTTGTTATATTTAATTATATTTTAATTTTTAGTAATATTAAAATATAGTTATTTAATTTGTTTTTTAACTTTTTATAGGTGTGCATAAAATAAATGATTAATTAGAGTTATATTCACCTAGAAACATTTTTATCCTTTAAATAAAATAAAATTGTAATTAATTATATTATGTACTTTTGTAAAATTTAAAATATATTAATTATTCTTTGACAAAGGACACTTATTAACAAGATATATATATATATATATATATATATATATATATATATACATATATATATATATATATATATATATATATATATATATATATATATATATCCTTGTATAAGTATTAGGTGGATAGTATGAATTGAGGGTTTAAGTGAAAAATGATGGGAGGGTAAAGTTGGTGGGTGCAGTTAGAGAAGTTTATCGAAAAGTTTCAGTGCAAAGTTGAAAGAGGAAAAGATGGAATTGCATTGAATTAGTTGCATTTAAGCAGATAAGGGAGTTTATGAGGTGGAAATGTTCAAATGTGATATGATGAAGCCAATTTGTATGAATTGGAATGGACAATCATAGCAAAAAGATGATAAAGGAGTCAAACCTTACTCAAAAAGCTTGAAAGCAGCTTAACGATGTAAATCACAAACATACAAAACAAATATGCTTTACAGCTTTCCATTCCTCTCTTCAGGATCATATCAAACGACGTCGGTTTCTTTCCTAATCACTTTCATCATCTACCCCTAAATTACTTTCGATCCCTTCTACAACAAATAAAGGATAATCACGCGCCTCCCAAACTTGTCACTTTTCACTCTTTTTTGGTATCATTCAATCGCAAACATCATACACTTTTAAGTGCTCTTTCATTTTCTCATACATCTTTTCGCACAGTAAAATCAAGACTTACATTTCATCTCTGTGCCAATTTTTTTAATTATTCTAAGAGCATTACATAATATATATTTTATAAAAATTGTGTATCAAATGTTAAGAACAAACAAATGCATTACTAATTAAAAACTTGAAAACAAAATACAGTTCTAATTTACTTTAAAAGTAAAAAAAACTTAATAAAGTGGGTTTTGACCGATTGGTTAAGTTGGAACTTTTAATCGATAATCCGTTGTAGTTAATGTTTTTTAGTTTGTTAAAATGGTAGGTCAGAAATTTGGTGGGATGAAGTGACATAGCTTTAAGTACAAATTAAAAAATAAAAAATCTATAAAAGTACCTTTTTTTGTATTATATTACCTTTTTTGTCATGTATTTTTAAATTTTTTGTTATTGTAATTTTTTAAATTCAGTTAATTTGATTTAAAAAGGATAAAATGTTATGCTAAAAATATTTAAAAGTAATGAGTAATTAATGTAATTATTAGAATATATATATATATATATATATATATATATATATATATATATATATATATATATAACTTTTTAGAGCTACAAAATTATAAGCACATAAAATAGAGAATGTACGTTAAAAATTTTAAATTAGTAAAGGTAACTAAATTTTAAAGGTGAAAAAAAATGTGAGTTACAAAAATATTACAAATAAAATATAAATAATTTTTAGCAAAATTTTTAATCCAAATTTAAAAATACAACAAATTTCAAAGTGTTAAAAAATAAAATATAAATAATTTTTAGTAAAAATTTCAATCCAAATTTGAAAGTACAACAACCACAATTATTCACTCTATTTTCTGCATTTTTTTTTTTATAATTGACTTTGCTAAGTATCTTACAATAGTTCCTTCACAGTGACTTTTAGCCTGACATTTATATTCTCGTGTTTGTCATCCTCATATTTGGACATCATTTGACATATATTTTGTTGCCATTTAAATTTGACAATGTATAAATTTAAATTCTCCTTAAATTACACTAAAGTTTAATTTTATTTTCAATTGCAGTTTTGACTTTTTGTCCTTTCCTATCTATGAATATTCTTTTCATGTTTTCGACTTACCAAAACAATAGTAAAGAATGAAAATTAAAAAAATAAAGAAGAAGCAAAAGAGAACTTAAAAAAAAAAAATACAATGGAAATAGTAAGAAAAAAATATAAATACAATGAAAATAGTAAGAAGTACAGGTGGAAACCAAAAAATAAGACCAAGAAATAAAAATCAGTTGAATAAATGGATAAAAAGGAGAATATTGAAAACCGGTGAATGTTTTATATAACCGTCCTCAACAAATAAGTTAAGAATTATATAATTAAGAGTAAAATAGACAAAGTAACATTAAAGAGGTGTATGTCTTTATATATAGATATAAATTATTTAAATTACGTAAACACAGACGATATCACACATGTGTGTATGGATTTTTTATGTTAGTAGATGATGGTATTGTAATGTTATTAAGTTAATATATAAAATAAAATTATATTTATAAAAAATAAAATGGAATATATCAGAAAAGATGAGAGAATAGCGATTGATCAATAGGGAAAAAGAGAAGAAGTAGAGATAGACCATTTTATAAAAAACTTGTAAAAATAACAGTCAATTTTAAAAAATTTAATAAATAATTATATTTTAAAGGGTAAAATTGGAATTTTGAAATAAAATCCTCTTTATATATTACTAGCGTAAACACATGCGTACGCATTTTGTAAACATGCGTTATATTATATTAATAGGTGATGATATTGTAATGTTATTAAGTTAAAAATAAAGTGAAATATATAAAATAAAACTATATTTATTAAAAATAAAGTGAAATATACCAGAAAAGATGAGAGAATAACGGTTGATAAATAAGAAAAAAGAGAAAAAACAGAGACAGATAATTTTATAAAAAACTTGTAAAAATAACGGATAATTTTAAAAAATTTAACAAATAATTAAATTTTAAAATTTAACAAATAATTAAATTTTTTAAAGGATAAAATTAGAATTTTAAAATGTAAACACAAAATATGGAATTCTCTTTATATTTATATTAGCGAACACACAGGCGCGACACGCTGTCGCGCCTGTGTGTTTACATTTTTAAATTTTCAAGAAATTTAAATTAAGATCAATAACAAATATATAATTAATTTTTAAAATAATTATTAAATGTAAAATTAAAAAAAATAAGATATGTAAAAAAATTAAAATAATGGTTTAAGACAAAAGAGATTTTTAGAATAATGGTTAAAAATAAATTATTTATAAAATAATTAATTTTTAAGATAGTTAAGGGTAGAAATGGTATTATGAAACATAGACACAAAAGAGAGAATCCTCTTTATATTTACTAGTCTAAACACAGGCGTTATCGCGCCTATGTATATGCATATGTTGAATATGCATGATATTATATTAATAGTTGATGATATTATAATGTTATTAAGTTAATAAACAAAATAAAATTATATTTATCAAAAATAAAGTGAAATGTACGGAGAAAATATGAGAAAATAACTATTGATGTATAGGAGAGAGTAAAAAGAAAGGAGATAAATAAATAGTTTTATAAAAACTTGTAAAAATAACAGTTAATCTTTAAAAATTTAACAAATAATTACATCGTAAAGGGTAAAGTTAAAATTATGAAATATGGACACTAAGAGGGAATCCTCTTTATATATAGTTATAGATTATTATTATTATTATAGATTGATTCATATACGCAAGAATATTGTAACATAAATCAATTTAACACGTGATTGGTAATGATTACATTAATTTCTTCAATTAATGATTAATTAAAAAAAAAATATATATATATATATATATATATATATATATATATATATATATATATAAAACATGCTTTAATATACATAAATATAAAAAAAAACTTTAAAAATTAAAAAATATAAAATTAATCAATAAAAAAAATTATCAATTAGAAATCAATTTTATAATTAAGAAATAGTTAATTATTATAGTAACCAATTTAAATACCAATTTCTAAAATAAAAATTATTGGTTATTAAAATAGTCACTATTATAAATAAAAAATTATAATTAATTATAATTTTTTATTCACAATAGTAATTATTTTGATATCCAATATTTTTTAATTTTATAAGTTAGTATCTAAATTTATTATTATAATTAATAATTATTATTGATTATTAAAATTGATCGTCATTTAAAAATTTTCTTATAATAAATGAGCTTATAGACATAATAATTTATACTTTGGCCAGGTTGAGTCTAATCTATCCAATTTTTTTATCAGCCAACAATGAATTTGATTAAACTAATAATCAAAGTTAGATAAACACCAACACAAGAAGGTTAGATAAGACATATCCCACAAAATTATTATGATAATGTAAAAAAGAAAAAAAATAATTATTTATTATTTTATCTTCTTATAAAAAAATTGGTGTTTTTCAATGAAACTAATCCAAAGACAATGTATCTCATAAGCTGATTAATTATTTTCTTAATTGTGGGATTCCCTCAAACAGAACCACTCCGAAAATGAATCCCACATGCAAATTAGTGGATTATTATATGCAAAGTGGGAGCATAACAGAACTTGATGCCTTCATGTTAGTCACATTTCCTTTCATTTTTAACCAATTGTTAATGAGTTAGCCTGAGGTGTGGTGTCCAAATCCACAGGTTAAACAAAGGTACTAGGCCATAGTTTCAATATTTGTTTATATGACGCACGCATAATAATAAATAAACAACAGAGAAGGATTTTTAGTGGAAGTGTTATTAAATTAATTAATCTCTGAGGTACGTTAGTGGTGTAAACCTAACTAAAAATAAAGGTAGCTAGAGGTAGCAATTGATAAGAGTGGGAAAATGTTGGAATCTATTATCACAACATAAGGCATGAACAAAAGGATATGTATGAAGTGAAGAGTACTTGTTTCCTTCTCGGAAGAAAAAGCGTTGCGTTTGGCCGTTCTCGTATTCTCATAATGGCTTTTGTAGTTAATCTCAATGAAGATATTCAAAGTAAATCTAAACACATATATATGATATATTAGTGGTGTACAATGTATATATGAACCAACAAACTACACATACGTGTACGTATGCTCAAAATACGTAAAATTAAATTCTAAAGGGCACCACACACAAAAGTTGCGTACTAATTATTAACGTTTATTTGGTAGAGAAGCTTTAGAAAATATTTTAGGTGTGATCTCATCCGTAGCTTTTATACGGAAATTTTAATCCGTACACATGTCCTTTATATAATCTCGTATATCATAAACATGGATGTCAATGGGACGATTTTATATAATCTCGTATACCATAAACATGGATGTCAATGGGACGAGTAGGATACAAGTAAAAGTTTCCTCGTACCTTAACTGTTGGATAAATATCCGCCTCATATCCATATCTGTATCTGTGCAGGTATCCGTTATGCGGGTAGCTGCATATTTTTTTAATATTCACGGGTATCCATAGGTATTTACAAAACAAAAAATTTAATATTCAATAAGATATTTTAACCATAAATTCAAATAAAAATATAATGCATAACATTCATGCATTTCAAATAAAGTGTAAATAACCCATTTAAATAGTGTTAAACGACATTTTACAAAGAAATGAACATTTTTTTAAATCAATTGATAAAAGTTAACCCATTCAAAATCAATATGTTCATGTTTTAATCATGTTTCTTTTTAATTTTTTAATTTAAATTAGAGTATAGCGGATACAAGTATCTACGGGTACGGATACTATGATACCCGTACCTGTCTCGTTAATATGCGGGTATAAAAAAAAATACATGTATCCATTACCCACAGGTATCCATTTACAATATTCATTTCGTACCCATTGCAAATTTTATTTGCAAATACTCGCGGGTACGAATTTTTTTGACATCTCTAATCATAAATATTTTGAAATATGGTTTCTCAATCTCTCGTGTTTTGTGTGTGTGTTTTTTAATTTCTAAATGCATAATTTTTCTCCAAGTTTGTTTTAATTGTCTCTTGATTTTTTTTCCTATAATACAATAATTACATCTAGTATAAATATAATATTATTTGAAATTTCATATTTTTAGGAGTTGAGCTTGAAGCTTGGAGAACTTGATCAGAGTGAGTAATTTGATATATATGGTCAATTTCTAATTTTCAAGGATTGTCAATATTGACTTATTATCACTTTGTTCATATGTTGAGTTGTAAAGTTTATAATCCTTTGGAACTATAACAAATAAATATGCATAAGTTTTGTTCTTTTCAATTTTGGAACTTCTTATAGGAGGCTTTGGTGGCAACAACTCCAATCACAATGGCTATGACGACAACGACGAAAAGTGTACTGATGATAATGTAAACAAAAGTGACAAAGCCATAAGTTGGTATTAGATCTTCCGATCTTAGGAGCTTTGTTTTTAAATTTCTTCTTTACTATTTTAGCTTTGATAGCAATGTGACTCGACGATGATGGAAACAGTAATAACATAAAAGAAAATGTTGTATTTCAAGCAATTACACAACGGTAACTTTGACAACAATTGTTGCGAAGACATAAACAACAATGACATAGCCACAAATTATTGAGTGTAGTTAAGACAATCCAATTGTAGTGATAGATCCAATATTGATTCTGTTCTTTCGAGTAAAAAATCAATTAAGTTAAAAGGTCACATATGGATAAGGGAGGATTAGTACGGTTTTGCAAACCGAGGTTAAGGAATTGTGTAATGATAAACTTAATGTTGATTTGGTTTCTAAGTCCAAATTAATGTAATATATATAATTGATATTTACATATCCAAATGCTTTTTTTAAGTGGGGTAGAACGTTCTCATCCTTCATAAATTGTTAATCGAATATAATATATCGTTCAAATTGTAAAATGCATTCAGATAAGTTAGATAATAAGAATTTAATAAAGACAATACTCATTTCAGAAACAATTCTCGCTTTAAACCAAAGGAGTGGAATAAAATTTTCCCAATTCTATTGTAATTCCTTGTCCTAAAACTACATGATCATTTTCACCCTAGAGAATTTGAAAAGAATCCATTGTTTCGGTCAACATTTGATTTTTTTTTTGTCTTGTTTTTTAATATATGGTATACATGTGTGGTCGACAAAACAAGACTTGTATAATTGAATTAATTATGAGACAAGACCGACAAAAAAATGAAAGCTGCAAAAGAAGAAATTGAATCTCAAGACTTCTTTCTTAAAAAGGACTATAAAGCAAATAGTGATTTGTTTGGTTTGATGAATGAGCAAAGTGAAAGTTGATTAGTTTGCATTTGTCATTTTGGGGTTTGGCTTGTTTTGAAGAACAACACAAATGAGCACAAATTGGAGTGGATAGAGAAGTAAGGAACTTCAACTTGTTGATATCGATCACCACTAACGAATTCAAATTGAAAGATGTCAATGTTCCACCAAGTCACTTATCTTCTCTCTCATGAATCCCTTAATCGTTACATTAAAGTGTGTTGAATAATACTGCATATTGCACATATATAATAAGATAGTGACTTCTTACAAAATCCAAATAACCTTTAGGGAGATTTCTTCTATATAATAGATATGGACACCGATATAAATGAGGAATACAAAGATGATAACCAAAACAAAAAAGAAAGTAGATCAAATGACTATGGCTAAAAGGAGGGTTAATTATGGGTCCTTTGAATGAGGATTCATTGAGGAGAAATAATTAATGATATATGAGTCTAATTTATATAAAAAATTCACATTATTTTTAATTCAAAATTTTAAGACAAGTTTATGAGTTTTTTTACTTTATATAGTATTTAACTTTTTCATCTTTACTTGTTCTGGGATTTGACTAGAAATGAGAAAGTTGAGCACTATATAAGGATAAAGATCCATAAACTCATTGTCTTAAGATTTTGGGTTGAGAGTGGTGTCAATGCCTTATATGGTTGATCTCAAGTCTCATTGGTGTTGTATCTTCCCAGTGAAACCCCTTCTATAGACCTAACACTTCTCTTTCAAGAGAAAACATTTCAAATCACGATTATAATGGTTTGAATCGATTACCAAGACAAACATTTAACTTTAATATCATTAATAAGTTTATTAATGAAAGATTCACAAAAGTAGAAACAAAACCAATAAGACATGGGTTCAATCTATATAAGAAATTGACATCACATCTTATCCAAAGTTTTAAAATAATAAATTTATGAGTCTTTTCATTTATATAATACTTAATTTTTGTATCTAAAAACTAAAAAAGAAAAGAATCAACAACGCATCACATTTCCATATTATTATGCAACCAATGTAATTTTTTATATTAGTTTGTTGAAATTATTTTTTATATGAAAATTTTATTCAAAAAAATGTATCAGTGTATAATGCATATAAACTTAATTATAAAAAAGTAGAAATAAATATGAAAAATTAGACAATATACAGATGAAGATATGCATAGTGTCCCTGTTCACATTCATTGTACACCATACCCCACACAATTATTTCATTTTTCAATTGTATAGCCATTTCGATTATTTTTAATTATGGTCTTAGCTAAGATGCTATTTATATATAAGATATTTAAGTTTGAGACTTTCTTTATAATTGAGTGTTATAGAAGTCAATTTTTTAAAGCAGAGAAAAGATTATACGTATTTGCAACGAAAAGAGGATTTAACTTAAAAAGTAGCAACAGACATATTTAGGATGGAAGAGATGTTTTGTGAGAAACTTTATTGACTAATACAGGAAAAGAAGACGGAGAATTCAATGATTGATTAATTGCATTTACAACATAAACATTCAGAGCCGTACAGTTCAAGCTAGAATTTTTATTTTGTCATGTCTGGAACACTGTGTATATACTACAGGAAATCGACAAAATTTAAATAGATAAATATAAACAAAGAAAAATAAAAATATAGATTTTTAGTTTAAAAGAACAGAATAGAAACATAATTATAGGAACACCAATAAATATTTGACCAATTCTTCGAAATTTTCAAATATAGTTGTACGTTTTCCACACTTTCCGTGTCATCTTTTCTTTTCATGGTATTTTGTGGAAACTAAGCAAACGAAATATTATGACAATATTTTGTGATATAAAATATATAAAAATTAAATTGAAAATATGTAATGTAGTGTCTAATTGAAAATATATAAGGAAGAAAAGAGACTATCAGGTTATGTTAATTTGGATTTAAGAGTATGTTTGAACTAAAATGCAGATATGTGAGAGATTGATATGCAATAATAACAATACAAATCTTCAATATATGGAGTCGTTCACTTTTAACTCATAAAAATTCAAATGTTTTCTATTAATTTATTTTTTATCTGAAAAAAAAATCTCTCTCATTTTTATTGATCTAACTTCAAAGAATTCTCATTCTACTTCAAGTATTAAGATTTCTTTATTTACTTTGAGTACCAAAATTGGTATATTTTAATTTTAGTCATTAGTATGGAGTAATTTGTTTGTTTTATCGGTGCAAAAACCTTTTCTTTTCTCTTTTTCTCTTTTGCCATAATGGACAAATTAGAACTCAAATATACGCTTTAAACATGAAGATGAATAGTTGTTTTTTTTCTTAAACCAATGTTGAATAAAGAAGAATTATTAAGATTGTCTAAACTACAGTGTGAACTTTAAAAAACAAAGTCCGACATCAATGATTAATTATAAATCTTCTTCTTAAACTTTTAAATAATGCAAACATATAAGTCAAATAATAAATAAGAGATTTTTTTTAATGGTGTTATTTAGTTACTAATACGACAAACAGAGGTCATGGACGGAATTAAAAATCTATTTGTGTTCCTTACTTTTTAACTATTTAAATGTATAATTTTTAATAAATATTGTTTAAAAAACAATAATTTGTACAAAAAATAATTATTGGTTTTACATAATAGAACAAAATTAAACTTATTTTTTATTTCAAATGATAAAATAATATCTTGCACAATATAGGGAGAAAATATAATTGAGGATGGAAATGCACTAAGCTTCCTTTCTCCCCTAAATATATTTTGTAAATTACCGAACATTTTATAACAAAATATTCGTTAGTTTTAAATTACGCACATTATCTTAAAAACTAAAAATAAAAATATATACTTTTATTCGAAAAAAGAAACAAATGTCATATTAAAAACTGGAAAATATATATCTAAGGCAATAAAATATACCAACTCGTTTTCAAATGTGACTTTCTTTAGTAAACTAACCAGTATTTACAGACGTTAAGTGTAGTCTAACCGTTGTTTACTTTCAACTCGTTTTAAAATACTTCTTTGTTCATGTTTTTGTCGAAAAATCTCAAATAGATCCTAAGATTTTTTTTAGTCTCAATTAGGTCCATATTTTTGAAAATGTGAAATAATTAGGCCCATTCCGTTAGTATGATGTTAACGGTGTTAAGGATATGCCACGTATCAGCTTCTCATTTTTTTTTGAATTTTTAATTTTTTTTAATTTTTTTAAAAATTATTCATGCCACGTGTCACATCAATATTGTGTCACGTGTCAAGTCAGTAAGGTGACACATGTCAAGTCATTGTTTGAATCTCAATTCGGTCCATATATTTGTTATTTTAATTATATTTCAGTCCATTTTTTTTAATTTTCAATTTCATCCTCTCCAAATTGAGATCAAATTAACTTTTATATAAATTTTATAATAATATTTTTATTAAACATTTTAATAATATTAAGTTTATTTTATATTTTGTTTTAAAATTTTAAAATATTTATTTTAACTTGTTATAAATTTGTTTTAAATAATTCATATACAAATGTTAGAGTTGGTTTAAAATTAACAATTTTATAAATTTAAATATAAAATTTTAAAACAATTTTGTAAAAAGTTAAAATAAATATATTTAAAAAATTTTAAAAAAATGGACTTAAATGTAATAAAAATAACAAATATATGGACCAAATTGAGATTCAGACAATGATTTGACACGTGTCACCTTACTGACTTGACACGTGACACAATACTGATGTGGCACGTGGCATGAATAATTCTAAAAAAAAAAATTAAAAAAAAAATAAAAAAAATTAAAAAAAATTCAAAAAAAAAAAATTAAAAAAAAAATAAAAAAAATTCAAAAAAATTCAAAAAATTCAAAAAAATTCAAAAAAATGTGGAGCTGACACGTGACACATATTTAACACGTTAACTCTATACCAACGGAATGGGCCTAATTGTTACACATTTTCAAAAATATGGACCTAATTGAGACTAAAAAAAATCTTAGGACCTATTTAAGATTTTTCATGGACCAATGGAGTATTTTAACCTATAAAAATAAAGTGATCATCGTTATAAAAACAAAAAAAAAAACAAAAAAAATTATAATCAGCTTCCACTACTTTAAAATACACTCTTAATTTCTTATTCTAGGTATAAAATGGAGAACATAATTTAAACAGAATCAAACGCAACACGATTATGATCAAAAGGATCTCTTTTTTAATTTTCATATAATCTTTTCGTTATTAATTTCAAAGATTTTTACAGAATTTTGATAACTTAAGAGCAACATTTTATGTAATTTCGTAACCATCTAAAATCAGTTCAACGATAGAAAAACACAAATAGTAGAATGTTATTGCATAAGAATGTTTGGACGTGGACAGGTAAATTTTGATGCGATGCAAATGTTTTATTAGCAGAAACTTTTGGAAAATTTTGTGTGAAATAGAAAAAATAACTTTAAATTTAACTCAATCTCATAAAATCTATTTATAAAATAATATTTGAATTTTATTTATATATTATAAAATTAATTTATTTCTATTGGATGTGAAACTTTTAATATGTTGAACATTATGGTCACCCATAAATCGAAACCAAAAATCCCAATCAGTTTGAGAACAGAAAAATCTAACAAGTAGCTTTAGATGTTGGTTGAAAACTTAGTCATAAGCTGAGTGTGAAGAGCACTAAATGTCTGTTGGTGGCAACTGGCCCCTCTATGATTCCAAATTTGACGAGAGGTAATGGGATTCTCTCTATTTCTTTTTCTGCACACAAATCTAATCATCTTCTGCATCATCATTTCTTTAACTTCATACATCTCCACTTCCACCATTTCATGTTGTTTGCTATTACTTTTCACTCCAATTCCTTATTTTGCCTTGGCCTAATCCAAATCTAGGAGCATATGCCTCATCACTGTGTTTTTATGTCTCAAAGAATATCATATCATATGAATACGATACTAAAACAGTGTGGAGAAGATACTCATATTCTTGTTGCAGAACTAAAAATCTGCTGAACAGAGCACCAGAATAATAAACAGAAACAACCGTTGCAGGATATGTTGTTCTTCTTTTCTAGTCAGCATGATTAGACAGATCACGAACATGATAGCCAAACAAAAAGCATGAGAAATTACTTTTCGACGACAAATTTGAACAAAGATTTATACATTTACGAAAAAGATAGAAGAAAAGAGAGAAAAATATTTTATAGGACAAGTGATGTGATAAAAAAAAGTAACCTTCCAAATAATGTTGTAAGAATAACATCTGTGTAACTCTTATACATATTTATAATACAGAACAATTCTCAGCTTATATTTTTAAAATGACATGTTTGAATGAACATAAAGATAAAAAAAAATGACTGAAAGTTACAAGTTCCGTTGTTTTTATTTTTTCAAAAGCAAACATTTTTTTCTTAAATTAATTTATATGCAAACCACACATTTGATCCTTTCGTTTTTCACTTGTTGACTAAAGTGATTTTGGATTCACACATATTTGTTCACTAATCCACTATAATAAGCTTAAGAAAACCCACGTCATCCCATCAAATTCTTCCATTTTAATTCCCTTTGGACACAGTTTCTGTCTATAGAAACAGATGCTTAACATGTCCAAAGCTTCCATTTCCTTCCTATGGAAGCCATGATGATCATGGTGAAGGATCACTTCGTCTGACACTAAAGGAAGAGAATCAGAAGCAGAATAGTGGTATCACAGGAACTACACTTCAATTAGGAACTATATTTGGTCTCTGCAATGATTGCCCCACTAGTGTAGTAAGTAAGCAGTTAAGAGAAGTGGTAGCACCCACTAGACCAAACAGAGAGCAACATTATTGTTCGTGCGTTACCAGGAAAAAACGACACAACCTCACTACCGGTAATAACAGCGTCGTAAATATCCACAAAGGCAACACCAAGTTGTCATCTCAGGGGGATTTGTAGTACATATTATTGTATATAATGTATGAATCATCATAAGATATGTGACAAATGGAAATGCGCGATTGAGAGAATGGCGGGTTAAAAATCTGAAGTAGCCAGTGAGGTGTGGCATTGGTGGACACTAGACACCATCTTTCCTAATGTTGCAGTGTCCAAGTTGTTACAGTGGGCATGATAAGGAATATAAGGAAGTATGGTACTACTTAGGAAACAACAGAAAGGAAACAAAAGAACAGAGAGAGAGAGTGAGTGGATGATGAGGAGGAGTAGTGGGTGGAAAATGGCAAAAGATGAACAGCACAGATGTTTGGTGATTGGGAGACATAAAAAAATAGGTATGAAATTGGTAGCTGACGACAGTGGTGTGCAGGGACCCTTCTATTGCTTCCTCTGTGTTCACTCACACCACTCTCATGTGTCTTAATCACATCATACCTTCATAGCTTCCACCACAGTTTGGATCACCCTAAATACCCTTTTATTCCTATTTCATGGGACACTCTAATCTTCTTTTCTTTCTTTTTAACATCTACTATTTTTTTATTTTTTTTATAATGTTTTAAATACATCTTTTCATCATCACATTAATTATCTTATCATACATACATTTCTTTTTCGCTTTATTATACTATTTTTTATGAAAGAGCGTACCAATACAATTTAATTTATATTTTTTATTCCATTTCCTTTAATCTTTCTCTCTTTTAATATTCCCATTTCTAAATTTCTGAAGCTCTATAACCACTTAATTTTATTCCAAACTCTTGATGCATCTTGGATACAAAGTCTTAGTTTCTTTGATATATATAACCCCTACTTCCTAACTACATTTTAACATAACAAGAACCTATATGTAAAACGCTTTTCTTAAACATTATATATTAAGCTCGAAGTCAAGAATCTCTGGAGATCAACAATTTACGAGTGGAAACAGTATCCAAATCACATTTAAGATGGTTAGGGAAATTTTCATTTCTTTTACTTGTTAAACTAAAGATAATATCAAAGGTCTTACTTAGTGTGTATCAAATGAAAAGTATCAACCACATTAAAAATATAAAAGAAATTGAGTAATTACTATTAGCAATTTCAACAAAAATAATTGTTCTCAATTTTTTAATAATAAAATACTGGTTATTATTTATTTTCTTTAGTCAAAAAACCTAGTAATGCAATTCATAAATAATCCTTTACAGGAAAGGAAGCACAGACATGCACTTTAAAAAGTATTAGAAGTTTTACATAACCATGATGATACTCATGATTGATTCCTTCTTTTAATTGAATGGCGAACCTAATTCAATTTTTTTGTTGTTTATATTTTTATTTATCAAAGAAAACACTTATATACAATACCATAAGTAATTCATTATCTATACCTTTTTTCTAACTAAATTTAAAGTCCTATCTTGGTTTCACGCAATGTATCAAATAAAACATCGAATATGACCGAGAGAAAATATCAACAGGATTTAATGTATGATATGAAAGTATCCCTTATAAAAATCAAATTAAACTCTTACTGAATTCAAAATATATCAAACAAATAATGTATCAAAAACGACGTTAATTTCAATTGTCATCATTTGAATACCTACGAAACCCGAGTATAAAAAAATGTGTGCATTCATAAACACACAACAATGCAAAAAATAATAGTTCCACATAAACTTCAGTTCACATGAAATTCGTTCTCTCAAAAAAAAAAAAAAAACAATAAGCACCAATAATTGTTACCATGGCCTTAAATAATAAGAACATCGGCCTTAAATGTCGAGTATGCACATAATTCCAATTTCCAAAAACCAACTCTTAGAATGGTGTTCAAATCGGATTAAAAAACAGAGGCAAAATATCATAAATTGAGTGAAAATGATACACGAATCAGAATATCATAAAATAAAAATTCAAAGGCACCAATAAAAACACAAAACAAAAACAAAGTCGCTAAGATCAATGAAGGAAACAGAGGCAAAATATCATAAATTGAGTGAAAATGATACACGAATCAGAATATCATAAAATAAAAATTCAAAGGCCACCAATAAAAACACAAACAAAGTAGATAAGATCAATGAAGGAAACGGAATCCAAGCTAGAAAGCAATTCACAAGACTAACAGTAAAAGGACAAATACAGAAGGAAGAAGTGTTTAATGTTTGAAGTTACTATTTAAAAAGGTAATATGCAGCCGGTTGAAATAAGTATAGGCATTAATGAGAGCCAAGTAGGTGTGGTTTAAATGCAAACGTAAGATGTATGCATACTGATTATATATGTAGATTTACACAAATTTTCACTGAAGATGGACTCCAAGGCACACAATAAATTTTATAAACATAACAAGAGAAAAATATAGACAATTGTAAGCGTAATGGTGTTCATCTCTCATCCTCCTCCTGCCCCAGAGGAAATTTAAAATTTAAATTTAAATTAAGTACAATACAATCCAAATCTATTAAATAAATATCATTTTAGTTTAGAGTTAATTCTACACAAAATACTTTTCCCGCTATCTGAATAATCCTGTTTCATGTCATTTTAAACATGTTAGTGTTGCAAATGCGTAATAGTGGAATGTCGCAGCTGGCCCAAAAATACTATAGCATGTTAGTAGCCAACAGGAAAGCAGATGCTATTCAGACATCTTTTTATAGTTTATATAATTTGTATAAATTCAGAAAGAAAAAAAAAAAACTCAAAATTCACTACATCACCGATGGCAGTGACTTGAAGTAGAGAGGGCGGAACAGAACATGAACAGAACAGCAACACTCGCCAGATAGAAGACTCACCCACCACCATATACAACAGAAGTACTTGACCGTGACCCCAGATACAGTCATCAGAATAAGTCACCAGAGAACACAGGCAAAGCAACAACACTTGACGAAAGGCAGAGCTAGTTTGAGATGAAACAAGACCGAGACACCAAAAAGACGGCAAGACAATCACTATATTATCAATGATTGAAAATGTTTTATTATTACAAAAGGTATTATAATCAGCTACTTAAGAAAAACAATTCAATGTGATTATGATTAATGGTGACTTAACTGCTATACATGCAAACTATATTCAAATTGTTTATAACCAAAATCGAGGCAAAAACACGAAGATTCAAATCAGAACACTATCTTTAAAGATCAGCAAAGATCTAGTCTTACCATAACCAAGATGAAGATGAAGAATACAACATCAGCTTCAACAATTATTTCTATCATAAGATCAACCTTTGTAATTCTTCACATTGTGAAGCATTGTAGTAAGTATCGATTCACGATACGGTTGCTTGGCGATACGAATCGCATGTTGTATCGTTTATGTTCATGAATTGTGTTCGATACGATACGATACAGGCCTGAATCGTACAAATCGCAATTCGAAACTCGATACGGGTTGAAATTGGTTTCTGAATTGGGTCGGGTCGACCCACACATTTGAAACCCTAATTTTTTTTCCCTTCTGTATTTTTGGCGCGCTGATTCATCTCCTTCACGTTGCCTACTCCCCTTGTCTCTCTTCTCTTCTCTCCTTTCTCGTTCCTTCCTTCGTTTTTATTTGCGTTTGAGCGAGCCGCGAGCCGCAGTGGTCGCATCATGGTCGTGTGGTGGTCGCGTCGTGGTCGCACAGTTGTCGCAAGGTGGTGGCGCGGTGGTCGCATAGTGGTGACACGGTGGTGTTCGCACAATGTTCTAGAGTTTTCGCATAGTGGTTAATGGAATTTTGATATAACTAGGAGTGGTTAGTAATCAACTATTTGTTAATGGAATCTCTTAAGAGATAATTGGACATGGCTCGTATGTTTGGATAAACCAGTGTAAAATATTGTCATGTTTGTTCTGCTTGTTCGTTAGACAATCTAGTCTAGTTCTCTAGGTTCTATTCAACCCTCCATTCTAGAGCAAATTGTTCCAACACTCACTAGAATCTCTTCCAATAGATATAGAAGACAGAAAGTTGAGAAGTTGAGAGGCGTGGAAGGGAAGGGTTGATTTGCTAAAAGAGGGGGGAGTGAAAAACGTGGGCTAAACATTAAACGGCAAACACAACACCTAAACTACCCAGATAGTGAAGCCTTAGGTTAAACCTATATCACGTCACATACCTTTGAAAACACCACGAAGAGCCACGATTTTGGCCACATTGCACAACACAACAGCCACGACCCAAAGGGGCATGCAACCTTGTAGTGCAGAGGGGTACACCAGCATTATAGTGACACAAACTCACTCTACTGACTACTCTGCAATTTTTTGACAATGAAATAAACCCCAAAAGTCCTGACATCTGTTTAAAGCGCTTTTATGTAATCATCCGTAGTGTCACTATCCTGTCCATAACTGCCGCTATTTCATCTGTGCTATATTCTATTTGCCAGGGCAACTACATAACTGCTAGGCTATGGTGGACGTGAGAGAAATCAGGTGCCACGAAGCCATACAGTTTGCAACTTGAAACCCAGGATGTAGGGAGACCATGATTATGGCACGCAAAATTAAGTTAAACTCTACCAAAAAATGGTTTTCTCCCAGACAAAAAACAACAGAGTTGTAGAGAGCGAATGAAGCTATTTATTGATCTAGCAATATAGAAATGACAAAAAGCCTTCACATTAAAGACAAAGACCGAGAACTGAAACAGAACCACACTCAACACATCTACAAAAGGAAAAACTCAATATCTACAAATGTAAAACTCACCACATGAAGAATGCCTCCAAAAAATTAACAGTAGCCAATTACTTGAAATCAATGCCGTAAAATAATCTAAACTCAGTTTCAAATTCAAGAACCATAAAATGACAGAATAAAATGTCACAGTGCAACAAAACAAGTAAAAAGAATTCTCACTCAATAACCAATCAGTGATTAGGTCGAAGCAACAAAATCCATATCTAAATACCGTAGATAATGCAATGAGATCACCAAAAACGCTTGTGTATCATGCTATACCAAATAAGAATAATGATTATGCTAATAATGCTTGACTTCTTTCTATAAACAATTTGGTGTAAGATCCTGTGACTACTAACTATGGGTAACAAAGCAATCTTATGCCAAAGGTGACCAAGACAGAAATAAAGGCAAACACATTAAACATAAAGGCAAACATGAGAGATATTTATGTGTTCAACATGGAGAGATAAGTTACAATAACAAATCCACAAAAGATATGGGCACATAATGAATGATTGGAAACATACCAAATGAGGAGTGAGCACATAACATGCCAAGGAAGAAAAACTCAGGAATAAAAATCAGAGCAAGTGAATAATGATAAAGCCATACACCAAGGACCAACAACCACGAACTATGGGGATAGCACATACTACTTTGTCCCAGGTTATAATGAAGGATTGGAAACATTAAAACTCAGGAATAAAAATCAGAGCATGTGAATAATGATAAAGCCATACACCAAGGACCAACAACCACGAACTATGGGGATAGCACATACCACTTTGTCCCAAGTTATAATGAAGGATTTGAAACATACCAAATGAGGAATGAGCGCACACCATGCCAAGGAAGAAAAACTCAGGAACCAAAATCAGTGCAAGTGAATAATGATAAAGCCATACACTAAGGACCAGCAACCACGAACTTTGGGGATAGCACATACCCCCTTTGTCCCAGGTTAACGACAAACATAATTTGATAACTTACTAAAATGAATGGGCTTTATTGTCCTCCCATTACCCCCTCCCTCGACCAAATTAGAGACGAAAAAATTGGCATTGGATGGAATGAGAAGGAATAAAGTTCACATAGTTTGTTCCATCTATTTAAGGTTTAGTTCCTGTTATTACCAATTGATACATGGCTTGAGAAAATAATTTAACGAGGAAGAAAATTCAAAAAATACTAGAAAATGCTACCTACAGGTTCAACATTAAAAATTGTTGCTACAATACATTAATTGTGCAACTTCCTTGCCAAAAATACTACTAGACCTATTTCATACTTGAGATGATCTTCTTGTAACTGACAATATTTGGAAGCCATCCAAATCAATAGATTTAAGTGTAAGCTATAAAAATGAACTATTATATCCAGCATAAAGACATTTACCTATTGCAAAACCTTAGCAAATACATTGAAGAGATATCCCAAAGAAATCAATCTAACATGCTTGTATAAGGGATTGAATAAGATATATTAAAAACATATCAAAATGAGAAAGTAATCAAATGAGGGAAAGGTTGTAGGCTATACTTCCATAATCAAAAAACCATCAGATTCCAGTTTGGGAGTTTGATAGATGAATACAAACCAAAGAGAAAAATAGTTCTGCCTTGTTTGATACGAATATAGTTTACAAATGTCCCAGAGTGTATATCATTTCCCCCTGGAATTAAGAAGATAAAATTGTAAGAGAATAATTTAACTTAATTTTAAATAAAATTATGAGAAAGATCAGAGTACAAATTTGACTTCACTCCAGTGTTAATCACGAGAAATATAAAAGTGAAGTTTATTTCCACTTACGTGCTCATCATTAAAGTTATGTTGTCTCCTTTAAGAAGGATCCTCCCTAAGAAAAAAAAATGAAGTTCTTTAGAAAATGCATAAGCCGCAAAGACAAAAAGAGAAAAATTTGAGAAACTTTAACATACCTAATGTCTTCTTGCTCTTCTTCTTGATGTTCACTTCCTCAGCATCATCAAGAACCAAATTCATGTATTCATCAAAACCCTGTTTGAAAAACGATAAAATCGTATTATCCTTACAGTAACAAGTCAGCCAATCATTTTTTTAACAAGGGTATGCTATATACAACTACCAATATTCATTCCCATATATTCCCATTCCCAAAGAACTGAAAAGGTTCACAAAATTCCTGAGGTAAACAAATCTCAATGTTTAAGATATTAGCTCATATCACATAACGGACGAAAACCCACACTTTTTTTACAATACGAAGTATATACTGTTGGCTAATTTGAAGTGTATGGATAGAACATTTTAGAATGAATTTTTTAAAAGGAACAAAAGAAAACCGCCACTAAACTATGTTCTGCCAATGCCCAATACACGTAGTCACAGTGCTCACAAAAAATCTTTAAAAAAACGCAGTCCTCCCTCGGGATGACGATTTTGCATCTCCTCGACGAACATTTTAAAGTCCAGAAAATAGAACTTTGAAGAGAAGTGTGAAATAAACAAACATAAAAAATTAGACTCACAATGATTCTTCCTTCAATCCTCAAGTCCTTTTGCTCAAAAAGCCAAATCTGAATGCGTGCTTTCTGCATATATTACAAAGAAAGCCAAGAGAATAAATTACACAGAAATTAGGTAAAACCCACAAGAAATTATCAACCAGGATGAGAGTGTGAGAAGACTTACGCTCTGAAGAAACCTGAAAATCAAGTTCTGACAAAATCAAAGAAACGAATGAGATTAGGTTACAGATAAACTTTCAGCAAAATAAAATTGTAAGTAGTTTACGAGAATCTTACAATGGGCTGAGTCATAACCCTCTGAACTTTTGTGCTCGCCATGATTACGAGAAGGGAGTAACAATTGTAGCAGGAAGATGGCAGGAGAAGTGAGAAACACACTGTTAAACCCTAAACTCTGAATTATTGTAATTTCCTTTTGTGAGTGAGGGTTTTAAAGGCGAACAAATAAAGTCAAACTCATAACGCTCCTATTTTTTACACCTATTATATTTTTTTCTAATTATTATCAGTGAAAATACATTCTTACAATAATAAAAAAATAAAAATTGACTATTATTCAAATAAATATTATTCAATTTATAAAAAATTAAAAATAATTATAAAAATTAAATGATAAAATAATCAATAAAATAGTTTATCTTGATAAAAGTAAAATTAATAATAAAATGTGTATATAAAAAAAACTAATAAAATATAAAGAGAATTTTTTTGGTACTTGCATGTATTTCACTACCTATTTTATTTGTATTAATATAAACTATTTTATTAATTATTTTACTCTTTAAATTTTGTTTTTATTTTATAATTATTCTAATAATATATTTTTTTTAAAATTTAAAATTTGTTATTTAATAATAATCAGAATAATTATTTTTTTATAATCACAAGGTAAAAGTGAATATACATATGTGTGTGAAAATGATGTGTTTTCATTAATAATTTAAAAAAAAAAATCGTCTTTGTAATTATAGATATCTAAAATTATTATATTACTGTGTTTTTAAAATAATAGAATGTAAAATATTTACCACACTATATTATGAATCTAAATACTCTATTAATTTTTAAAGTCAAGATGATTTTATTTTAGTTTTCTTAAAAGAATTACTTATGTATGCTTAATCAATATTATATATACTAGCGAACACACAAGCGTTGTCGCGCATGTGTATCCGCATTTTTTAATTTTTATAAGATCAATAATATTTATTTTTAAAACATATATAATAAATTTTAAAATAGTTGTTAAATAAAATAATTGTTAAAAAAGGGTTTTTAGAATAACGGTCAAAATAAAAAAAAATTAAAAAAATGGGTATTATGAAATGGGTAAAAGATAAACTAATTATAAAATAATTAATTTTTAAAATAACTAAGGGTAAAACGGGTATTATGAAATGTGGACACAAAAAGAGGAATCCCTTTTATTTAGATAGAATTATGGGAAGAATTTGTTTGATAGTATTATGGGAAGCATGTCCCATATTTGCATGCCATAGAGCAAAAGTATTAGAACTTTTTACAGTGGAGTTCATGGTGGGTAGCATGGTGCGTGAGTTAGTTGACTGAAGAGGAGGAAAGACGTATATCCCGTCTTTAATTCTTCCTTGAAGTAGAATCACTTTGGAGTCCTGGTGTTTAACATTACAGAAGTCAGGATAAAATTCAAAAAATACGTTGTTATCACGTGCAAATTTCATAAAGTTTTCTAATAAAGACTTAAGCATGATTAAATAAAAAAAAAACAATGGATTAATCAGTATGATCAAAGTTCTACACCTACCAGCAAGTGAGGGCTCTCGAAGATCTCGCCGTTAAAGTTGACGGTGGCCTTGAACCTGGGCGCGTGATCGGGACCTTCCCGAATGCACGTGTACGAAGGCAGGTTGAAGCAGCTCCGTTGGGCCAGTCGACGGAGAAAGGAGACGGTGTTAGTGAGAGAAAGTTGAGGAAAAGCTCTGAACCTTCAAAATAAATAATTATAGATTCTCACTGAGAATCTATTGCTCTTCTTAGGTCCTCTCTTATATTTTCCCACCAATTATTTTCCTCTTATCTTTCTCGGATGAGTGCTCAGCGCCATGGTCAGATGTGTGTTGAGCGCCATGGTCGGATTGCAGTGTTTAATGTTTGAAGTTACTATTTAAAAAAGGGTTTTTAGAATAACGGTCAAAATAAAAAAAATTAAAAAAAATGGTAAAAGATAAACTAATTATAAAATAATTAATTTTTAAAATAACTAAGGGTAAAACGGATATTATGAAATGTGGACACAAAAAGAGGAATCCTCTTTATTTTTATAGAATAGATATATATATATGTATATATGTTGAATTAGTTGAATGGTACCCACTTTTATTTATGTGTTAGTTTGGTACCCGCTTTTAAAAATGTGTCAATCTAGTTCAAACTTTTGAATAAGTATCTTAATCAGGTCCATGTCAAATAAAAATTACTAAAATCCAGGTGTAGGGGATTTAGCTCAAGTAATTAAGTCTTTACATTTTTTCAGGTGGAAGTTTATAAGCACTAGATGTGAGACACAAAGTCAGAAGGTTCCTTATGCTGAAATATAATATTTTGTTTTAAAAGATAATATATATATATATATATATATATATATATATATATATATATATATATATATATATTTAAAAATTATGTAGGGATCGTTAGAAATATTAGTATAATTTAAAAAAAATTATTTAAAATAAAATCCTAATGTTACAAATGTTTTAATCCAATATTTATCTTAGAGTTAAATACTATTTATGCATAAAAAATTTATTTTTTATTTTCATTTATTTCTTTGATTAGAAATTATTATTTTTAAATCAGATCGATGACAATTAACTCATATGTCTCCATCTTCTACCTATAAATTATCCCCATTTGCATGAGAATAGATACACAACAAACATTATAACTCATACAAAAATGTTTTGTCTTCTCTTCTCCTTCTCTATACTATCTCTTAAAATAATGATGTTCATAAGGTCTAGAGATTTATCGTTGTACTCAATCGACCTAACAAACAATGTTCTGCGTGTCTCAACCCATACTCTTTTTATCCTTTTCTCATTTACATTATCTTATATTGTTATTGTTGGTTATAAGAATTATTTAACTTTGTCATCTTTTTTTCCATATATTTGCGTTGTTATTTTTTTGTTTTTATTTTATTATCATACTTTTATAATAGGTTTGACATTCACAACTCCAAGTCCATAAATATGCCCAATCTAACACTTTCTTCCCACAGAGACTCAGGTCATCACTTACCCAATTTCATTCGATGAGAGACAGATAAATTATTAATAAAAGGAGTATGAAACCATGAATCAGTATTAATCATCAAAACACAAAAGTTGAAGTTAGTGTTGGAAGTTCCACTTCGACTAAAGATAAGACAATTTCATAATATATAAGTGGGATGCAAACCTCACCTTACAAGTGAATTTTGTGGGGTTGAGTTAGGCTTAAAGCCGAATTATAAGATGGTATGAGAGCCATAATTAAATCTTATCCTAGAGAGATTTTCTTGAACATTCTGTTCCACCTGTTATCGGGTCGCTATCGGGCCATTTATTTCTTGATCCACACACGAAATGTATAACCTCAGTGTGAGGGGGTTACATTGACCAGAGATAAGACAATTTCATAATATATAAATAAAATGTAAACCAAAATAACTTATGGGATAAAAAACAACTAAAGATAAAGAGAGAAAGAAACACTTAAAAAAGAATTTCCATTGAGAAGAAAATAACTTAAGAAAAGAGGAGAGATAATAGCTCATGCGATTGTTAAGGAGAGATGGCGCCACGTAGTAGTGTAAAATTAGAAAGAAGCTTAAGCTGTTGGAAGCTTGCAGAGAAAAGTATATGAAACCTATTCGAATTGTCCAACCATATTGTTAATTAAGCCCAGTTTCACTAATTCTACTCTTAGTTTTTTTACTTTTTTTTTATGTTATAGATATATATTTTTTTGTTCTTTTACATTGCAATCGTAACGCTGCTTATTTTGTTGGTGTCCCAATAGCGGGAAAAAGAAGTTTAACATAAAAAAAGTAGATACATACTTATAAGTGTTCAAAATGTAAATTGAATAATGTTATTTTTTGATAGTTCGCGGAAGGTAGTACGGTATGCAATTGAAGATAGAATTAAGGAATAAGTTGAATGCAATGAAAATAAAAGTATTGTATATTTGATTTTATGTCGGTTTATTTGGAATTACGTTAAAATACCAGTCAATTTTTCATAAATGTTCTCACGTATTTTATGTTAAATAACTAATTCTTGATTCTTCTTCCACAAGGAAGAGATAAGAGGGTCTTAAAAATTGTATTGTGATCCAAAATCATAAATATAGTTTCCCCACTATCAAGTTAATTAATTATTATCCTACATGACTATACCAGACTCTGCCGTGTAAAAAATGGAAAAGTAATTTTAAGATGGCTAGATAAAAAAAAAACTTATAATTATTTTTATGAATAGTTTAATTGGAATAAACTCACTTAAACACAATAACATTGTCCACATTTTTTAACAAAATATACTATATTTACAATTATTCTTTTTCAAGATAAAAATAAATAAATATCATTGTATCAACTTAAATTGCCAGGTCAAGGTCTAAAACGTTGAAGTCTTCACTGACAAAAACAACACACACCATCAAAATTGCCAACTCTTTCTTTCCGAGAAATTGCCTACAGACTAACTGTTCCATCAAGTGTAGCCTAGTCATGTGTGTTTACTTTCAATCTTTTGACTTTTTTCAAACTTGCCGAATCTTTCATATCAAAGCATTACTTATATTAAAATTTAAAGGTCTAAAATATCAAATAAAAGATAAAACATTCCAAGTAGATATAAACATGTAATTAATTTAAAAATAAAAATATATTATTGTAAATTGGTTGATATTCAATTTATTTGGAATATTAGACATTAATATTATTTCTTTTTCGTTTAATTATTATTAGTTAAAGAAGCGAAAACCCGCATCCTCCAACTGCCTCAAAGTCTATATAAAGAGGAAGGAGTAGACAACAGTCTATTGTTGTTGCTGTTGTCATGATTAAAACTAGTAGTTAGTATTAACCACACGATGTGTAAGTGCTTCTCCACCCTTTTCTCTCTGTTTTTGATTTTTTTGTTTGTGCTTCAACGAGCACCAACGGGGAATGCGTCAAATGCAACATCAAAGTATGAAGAGATCAAGTTGAGAGTAGGGGTGCCCAGGAAAAATGGTTTCCAACAATTTGTGCATGTAGTTGGGGACGCTTCTCAAAAAAATTACAACATATCAGGATATTGCATCGAGGTTTTCAATGCCGTCATAACCCATTTACCTTTCAATGTTTCTCTACATGTTCAACCTCACATTATTGACTCAAGTGAGGGTTCTGGATACGATGCTCTCCTAAAACTAATCCCGTCAAAGGTTAGTAAATTTCATTCTTGTACATGTTTTTCTTTCATTTAAAAAACAAGTCAGATATAAGCTGATGATGATTCTGCTTTCATCTTTGCTTCAAAATTCGACCAAATAGTATGATGTCGTGGTCGGGGATATGACAATCCTAGCCAACCGTTCAAGCTACGTAGATTTCACAGTGCCATATATAGGATCGGGAGTTAAAATGGTAGTACCGGTTCAACACGGGAGGGATCAAAACATGTGGACTTTTGTGAAACCCTTCAGTTGGGATCTCTGGTTGAGCATAATCATCATCTCTACTTTCATAGGGATTGCCATACTCATCATGGAAAGAAACGTAAACGCGTTGCCTAATGAAGAGGGTTCTACAAATCAAAAAAAGCTTTGCCCTGCAACCATCTTATGGTTTCCATTCTCACAAGCCATTCTTCCTGAAAGTAATTACACATATATATGCTGTGGATATTGATGTTTTAATTTTATATAATTTATATATGAGATTTAATTAATTACCTTTTTCGGTTTCAAAATTTTGGATTTTCAGGACAAGTAGTGGTAAAAAGCTGCTCAAGATTTGTGCTGATGGTTTGGCTTCTATTGGCGTTCGTCCTCATGCAAAGTTACACTGCGAACTTGACTTCTATATTGACCTTGGATCGACTGCAACCAAGCTTTCTGAACGTGAATGACTTAAGAAAAGGGGGTTATTACGTTGGATACCAAACGGGGTCTTTCGTTCACGACGTGTTGATTAAGCAATTTAAGTTTGAGCCTTCTAAACTAAGGCCATACAGCAGCAGTTCTGAGTATCACGATGCTCTAAAGCTTGGAAGCAAAAATGGGGGTGTTGCAGCTATATTCGATGAAGTTCCCTACCTTAAACTCTACCTTCAAGAATACGGATCCAATTACATTATGTCTGGCCCCAAATATAGAAATGCTGGCTTTGGTTTTGTAAGTCTCTCCTCTCCAATTCTCATTCTCGAACAAACTTGTGTTAATTGGGTTCATTTTCTTACAGTTGCCTTAATTTACATTATTTGCAGGCACTCCCTTTAAACTCGAATCTCACCGCGTACTTTTCGAGAGCCATCTTGGATGTGACTGAAAGTGATTTGATGAATGAAATTGAAGAGAAATATTTTGGGAAGAATGAAATTGGTGAACAAAACTCGTCTGAGGAAGCATCTTCTGCTCCTCTCAGTCTCAGCTTTCATAGCTTTGCGGGGCTGTTTTTGATTACAGGAATTTCAACTTTGTTTGCATTATTGATCTCGGAAAGTGTTATATGGCAAAAGCCCATTTTGATGGCTAAAGCATTGAGTCGAAGGTATTTGTCCTTCGTGGCACCTACCACGGAAATACGCGTTCATCCAACTAATGATTCAACTCACGGTATAGAGGTCGTTTAGAAGACCTTCTCAAAGATACGTTCTTGCACATGCAAATTAAATTTTTGTGTACATATAGGTGTCACAGGAAAACTCGTTTTCTTTCTTTGTATGTATGTATGACAAAAATAGGAGAAACAAACTTAATTCGAGTTTATGTTTGAATTAGTCTAAGACTAACATTCATAATCCTCATAACTAATGTCGAGATTAGTCTAAACAGGTTCATAATCATCGTAACTAGTGACGAAATTAATGTAAACAGATCACTAATCATGTTTAAAAATTAATCAGAGATTAAACAAAACCTAATCATGAATTCATATAAAAAACTATAAATAAAATTTAAATATGGAATTGATAAGACTTTTCTCTCATATTTATTAATACATTTATTTTATTATTTTCATAGATCGAACCATTACTAATTTTAACATTGAATTCCTTAACATGTGCACCCTATCAGCAGAGCAGGCGAACAGGAGGACCCAACATACGACCGAACAAAAGAAAAAAAAACCTTAACAAATTATTCTAGTAAACGTTTGAACCCTACTCCCGAAAAACATCATTCAGCGCATTTGATTCCTTAGTTTCGTTCAGTTTTGGAAGTAATTAAAAAAATAACTGTGCTGGGTTTTCTTAATTTCTATTAATTGAATAAATAACAACTAATGCTGTTATATTATATTAAAATGGCTGCGCAAGCTCAATGCAAAAAAAAGGGGGGTTGGAAGTACTCAAATAACACAATCTTTTAAATATTTATGGACCACACTTATCTATCACTTTTTTCCAAGATATTTTTATTTGAATTATATAAGAGAGTATTTTCTTAAAAATAATCAATTAGACTTTGAAGTCAAATTATTAATTAGGCCCAAACAACATGTGGCCTGAGAAGATTGTGCCCTCCACTTTTTTACTTTTTTCTTCTTCGTTTGCGGTTTGACTTTCATCCTGTGAAAGTCAATTATTGGGCACATTCTCAGATACGCAAACTTATACTATATTGTTTCATATACTTTATATCTAGTTTTTTTTAAAGAAAATAGTTTATGGATATAACTACTACATTTTAAACCGTGCAAAAGAGTAAGTTGGTTTGAAGATGATCGGAATAAGAGATAAATTCTCCATATTAATTAAGTTAAAATGTTAATAAATAGGAAATATTCAATATTCAAAATTCATTTCCTAAAAATCACCACTTTTAAAAAATGAAACTTCATTTTTTTTTCATAATTTATCTTCATGAAGATCCAAAATATGTCATAGGAAGGCTACTATAGAAGAAAATAATTTACTGACCAGTTTCTATTTAAAGCATGTTTTTTATTTTGTCTTTCTCATGGGATGGTTTTTCATTTGGGTGTTTACATGCCCAAACGCAAGTGCTTGCATGTAAAGTTTAATTGACAGAAATAAATATCTGTTTTTAACATTTTTTATGGTCTATTAGTTTATCTTTTATCACATCAATATGGTTTTTATTACACCAGGACATATATTGTTAACATAGACAATATAAATAGCTTAAATATTAAATATTTAGTTATAGTTTTGGTCAAGCTTGTTTTTCTTATGTTTTATAAACCCTTTCTAGGGTCTTCTATAATATATAGCTTTGTAACGCATCGTTTTGCAAATTATATTCATCTTTCTTCTTTTTGACTCCTTGTAATATGATATCCGCAGTCAGCACAAGTACGTCAAGAAAATTAGTGCTAAATGTAGTTATTGTAATGTGTTGACAAATGTTATAAGCTTATTGATTATCCTTCAATTTATTTTGCTATAATATTAAGTGCATATTTATCATATAACACTCTTCAAATTATCAGTGATATATTATTCGATTAGATTGACAAGAGAAGCATAAAGCTTGACATACATTAAATTCATTCTTCTTACTTTAGTATAACTACTAGCTTAAGATTTCTCTAACCCTTCCAAACAATCAAAGAGAAATTTAGGTATTCTTAAAAAACAAAATATCAAATACCACTACCATCCTTTCTTAACCAAATAACAAAGAGGATAAAAATAATATAATTCTTAATAAAGATTAATATACTTCACAATCTTCTTAAGACTATGAAAAACCAATAATAGTTAGATTCTTCTTTAAATTAAAAAATATGGAAAAATTTTATTTTTTTATTAATTTAAAAATAATCTTTAAGACCACATCTTAAAAATATAGATATTAATATTTTTTTAAAACTTATAAGGAAATGGCGTTTCTAGAAGCTAACGAGCAATCTTCAACCTTTCGGTGATCGTCGTCAATTCAAACATAAAATAGAGACTTTCTAATTCCCCCAACGTTGACAAACTAAGGTTGAATTGATTTGCAGAAAATAAACACTTTAAATAAAATTAAACAAAACTATTATTAGAATTTAGATATAATATATATATATATATATATATATATATATATATATATATATATATATATATATATATATATACACGATGACAAATCTAAGATCATAAGTCAGTGAAGACAATTAAAAATTACTTAAGTCCTAATAAGTAACCTTTTAAAGTAAAAGTAAATAATTAAGGGAAACAAAATTACGAGAACAAAAATATAAAATTAGGAAGAACAAAATGTAAAGATCTAGAAAATAGTATTTTAGAATTATCAGAGTATTTAAAATAATGATACTCAATTATTTTAATATTAAAAAGTTAAAGTATAAATAAAAATTTTATAATCACACAATCTCTCTAAAAATCATTTCACACCTTATGTTCATCTATTTGAATATTGAAATCTGCTAGAGTGATCCTTGTGGCGAGCTCTTTACTTATGTCCAATCAATTTCTTCAATTGACTAAGTTGGTTTTCTGTCTTTTTCTCTTGGTCCATTGTTTTGCCTTTAGCATGTGAGTGACTCACAATTGATTAGTTGTTCTAACGATATACCCTGATCAATGATATTCTTTGAGTTGTTTGAGTTTTCTCATAGGTAAGGGAAACTAATTACACTACTTTTTAGTCGTAGAAACACTGAGATAATAATTTGTATGATTATACAATGATTTGTTTATGCACTTGAGTTGTAGAATGATTCGGTAGTTGATGAGTATGATATGTTGATTTCAGGGTTAGGTTTTATGATACTTTGCATGAATTAGGATTGATGAATAATTAAATGTCAATTATGTAAACTTATTGAGTGTATAATTGTGGTATGACTTGTAGTTGGTATGTTTTTGCGTTTGTGATGGCTATTAGACTGTTTGGATTGGATTGCATTGACATAATTATACAAAATCAAGTTTTGGATAATAATGCAAACTCATTGTCGAGTGTGTACTTGTTGAACGAATCTAAAGTCAAGGGCTTACTGACTTGGTGGTCGCTAAGGGAGAATACTCGTTGAACGAATCCAAAGTTACGAGCTTACCGATTTAGTGGTCGTTGGTCGAGTATATGCTCACTGAGTGAATCCAAATTCTGAGAGCTTACTGACTTTGTAGTCGTTGGTAGAGAATAGACTCGTTGAGTGACTTTTGGAGGAATTAACCTTTGTGAGTTCCAATGATTTATTTGTTGGCCGAGCCATCTGGTCGCTGGTGAGGCGAGACCTGCAGGCACTACTTGTTGAACGAATGGATGATTTCAATGAGCGAATACATCAAAGTCCAATAGTCATTTTTTATGCTCAATCTTGGTGTGTTATGGTAAATGTGGATTATTGCTTAGGATATGGTTGGTGCATGAGATTGAATTGAGATTGGTTGTATGAGGTTAATTTGAGATTTGTTGATACTAATTCAAGGATGACTAATAGTGATTTAAAGTAGTGTATGCATTGGTGTATGGATTCAGTTGGAAGTTATCATGACGCTCTAATAACCATTTAATTCAAATAACCTTAGCCAAAGACGTTAAAGGACTAACTTTGAGTATGATACGGTTAAACTCATTGACAATGACTTTATAGAATAATAGAGGTCATCACAAGTGTATAACTTGCCATAATGCGATATCAATGCATTGTTTATATATATATATATATATATATATATATATATATATATATATATATATATATATATATATATATATATATATATATATATTTATTTATTTATTTGAAAAACTCTAGTTTTTTTTTAATTATTTGATGGTCTCTATTTTGATGTATCTTATATGGATGAATGTAATATAGTAGTTACATGTTTGAATTTCAAATGGTTTAAATCCGTTATTGTCCAACAGACTTGAAAAGCCTGTTTTGTGGTAGTGGATGAACATTAGGGAAGAAGACACCAAAAATAATGTTCATATTGTCAAATCCCATGGCACACAAGTCCTCACAACCCACATTAGAAGATCTACATCCCACCGTTAACTTTATTCAACTTTTATTTTATCTTTCATCCACTCAATAAAATTTCTATCACTTTTACCTTCTCAATTTATTTAGGCTTCTATAAATAACTTAATAACAAAATTTCATATAAATATTTTAATATTCAAATGTTCCAATCACTTTAACTAATTAATTCGTCTTTCTGTACAAAACAATGTTCCATATAATTTATAGAAAATAATACAATTAAATTAGTAGACCATATAGTTTCACATTTTCCACTTTTACTATCTAAAAAAATTACAACAATTAAAAAATATGAGTATAATATTTTACCAATATCCTATTCTTTAATAATTAAAAAAAAAATAAAAATACATTCATGTGTAATTTTATAATAATTTAAAATGTTATAATTTTTTAAATAAAATTATTTTAAAATAGTTTTATAACAATTTTAAATGATATAAATTGTTAAATAAAATTTTAAATACATATATTTATTTTAAACTTTTATAAAACTGTTTTATAAATTTACGTATTTAAATTTATAAAGTTATTATTTTTAAACTAATTCTCATATGGGTTTAGAAATTATAAATATTTAAATATTTAAAATAAATTTTAAATCAAATTTAATGCAAAATATAAATTTAAATATATTTAATTTATTTAAAAATATTAATTATAATAAAAATATTATTGTAATATTTATATAAAATTTAAATTTTGTTATAGAAATTAAATTGAGATTTTTTAAAATGACACGTGACATCGGTGTGGCTTGACAAAGATACGTGTATAACCTTAATTTGTAACAACGAGACATTTTTTTTGAATTAAAATACACTGAAATATATAAAATGATGTAGTTGTTTTCCCTCACAACCAACTAGAAAAAAATAGAGAGCATCATTCCTTACCTCACACTCAACATTAACACAAAACCACGTATTGGTCTTAATTGTAACCGTCCTTCTTTTCTTTTTTTCATTTCTTCACAATTGATTACATCATTTTGTATTTTTTTTTCTAAAAATATTAATTATGTATCAAGAGAAATGCATACCAAAGAAAACCTTCCCAATTTATTTATTTTAAACTAAAAATATTTAAATATAACTATACACTTTAAAATCAATTTTATAAAATTAATTCTAAGAGAAACTAATTTTAGAAAGTGACAGTGTCTTTGTTTTAATTGATCTCTGTTGTCTGTTGGTTGACTTAGTCTATGAGATTGAAGTCTTCACTGAAAAAACCTATCTTAACCATTAAAAACTTAAGTTGTATTTCTTCGAAACTGCATGCCCCGGTATCCATCTATAGTAGCCCAGACATATGTACACTTTCAATATTTTGAATTTTTTTTTTGTGCTAAATTTTCATACCAAACCAATGCTCTTATTCCTAAACAAGCATTCTGTATATATTAAATTTCAAAGGTATAAATATCAAATAAAAGATAAAATATTTGAAGTTATAAAATTGAAAACAAAAATATATTATTATGTTTTTCAATGGCACAGACTTATTGGATGTTGATTGAACTTTAATTTATCTGTAAACTATAGTTTAAAATATTTTTGTGAATCCATTATTTGGCAACTAAATAAGCATTCTGCGATGGACTAAAACTCTATATAAAGAGGAAGGAGTGAACAGGAATGTATTGTTTTCGATATGGTGATTAAAAGTACTGGCTAGTACTCACTATATACGATGAAGGGTAAATGTTTTTTATCTGTTTTGACTTGGTTATTGATTGTTTTGGTTGTGCTATTACAGGCGCCAACTGGAAATGGATCGAAGAATGGAGAGATAAAGTTAACAGTAAGGGTACCCGTGAGAGATGGTTTCCCCCAGTTTGTGAAAGTAGTTTGGGACCCTTCTCAACAAAAGTACACAGCATCAGGATATTGCATGGATGTTTTCAATGCCGCTGTAACCTACTTACCCTTCAATGTTTCTCTACATCTTCTACCTGCTGCTGTTGAGTCAAGCTATGGTAGCTATGGCTCTAGATTTGACCATGCACTTCCAGAACAAAACTTGTCAAAGGTTAGTAAATTTCAGTCATGCATGTTTTCTTTTATTTAAGAAAAAGTATATAGCCAAAAAACCTTGACACTCTTATCTTTGCCTAAAAACACGACCAAATAGAATGATGTCGTGGTAGGGGATGTAACAATCCTGGCCAACCGTTCGAAGCTTGTAGATTTCACAGTGCCATATACTGCATCGGGAGTTAAAATGGTAGTACCAGTTAAACACGGGAGGGATCAGAACATGTGGACTTTTGTGAAACCATTCTGTTGGGATCTTTGGTTGAGCATAATCATCATCTCTACCTTCGTAGGGCTTGCCATACTCATCATGGAAAGAAATGTAAACGCGTTGCCTAATCAGGAGGGTTCGCCAAATCAAACAAAGCTTGGCGCTTCAACTATCTTGTGGTTTCCAATTTCACAAGCCATTCTTCCTGAGAGTAATTACACATATACTGTTGATTAATTTTCTACAATGTTTATTTGTGCTAAATTACAAAAATTTTGGATTTTCAGGAGAAGTAGTGGTCAAAGGTTGCTCTAGATTTGTGTTGATGGTTTGGCTTCTATTGGCGTTCATCCTCATGCAAAGTTACACTGCTAACTTGACATCCATATTGACCTTGGATCAACTGCGACCCAGTTTTCTGAATGTTAATGATCTAAGGAGAGAGGGTTATTACGTTGGATACCAGTTTGGGTCTTTCGTTTACGATGTGCTGATTGACCGGTTTAAGTTTGACCCATCCAGACTAAGGCCATACAGAAACATTGGTGAGTACCATGACGCTCTAAAGCTTGGAAGCCAAAATGGGGGTGTTGCAGCTATATTCGATGAAGTTCCCTACCTTAAAATCTACCTTCAAGAATACGGATCCAATTACATTATGGCTGGCCCCGAATATAGAAACGCTGGCTTTGGTTTTGTAAGTCTCTCTTCGCTATTTTTCTCATTCTTCAACAAGCTTGTGCTTCGGTTCTTTTTTTAATTTGTTTTATTTTTTGTTGTAATTGTAAAACTAATAAGACTATAAACTACACCAGGCTTTTTAGTTTTAGCACATATTTTGCTTGTTCTATTTATGAACTTCTCTGAACATATAATAATACAGAAGTCATAATTAACTCGTCTATGCAAAATCTAACTTTCTTCGGAGAAGTAATATAGTTAATGAGTGCACTTATCGTATAGTTTTATTATAAATTATGTTATATTTCCAGGTCTTCCCTTTAAACTCCAATCTTACGGCTTACTTTTCGAGAGCCATTCTGAATGTGATTGAAAGTGGATTAATGAATGAGATTGAGGACAAACATTTTGGAAAGAATTATGTTGGAGGAGAACACGAGTCTGCGCAAATATCTTCTGAACCTCTCAGTCTCAGCTTTCATAGCTTCTCTGGGCTTTTCTTTATTTCTGGGATTTCTACTTTATTAGCGTTATTGGTTTCAGAAAGATTTATTTGGCAAAGACTAATTCTGATGGCTAAAGCATTGACTGAGATTATGTCCCCAATTCATCTTTTCAAGAAGGAAACACGCACTCATCCAATTCAGGATTCTACTCATGGATTAAGACCTTGTCGAAGATAGATCCCTTATTACAATATTCGAAGATTATTATATATTATGGGAAACGGACGTGTCATTCTGTGTTTGAGTTTCTAATTAAATTGAAATTGAACATTTGTTAACATCTATATTAAATTGGGAAAGAATCCAGGTTTGAAGATACACAACATAGAATAGGTTTAATCTGTAAAAAATGAGATAAAACTTGGATGCGTAACAGTATGGTTGACACTTTTATTATAGTATTTATTGAAAAGTACAATAGATACATCAAAAATGCATATCAAAGTGGATATACTATTATTATTATAAACCTTCATTAAGTTTAATATATTTTGTGTAATTATGAATCCTTCTGGGTTTGAACCCTGCTAATATAATTTTTTTTTCATTGCAAATATTTATATACATTTATATTTTTCATTTTCATCTAAACCATCTAGTTTTTAATAATAATTTTTTTGGGTAACAATTCATATATTAACCAATATTAGAGCCATCGGGTCAGAACCCGTGGACCGTTGGCCCATCACAGATTTGGACCGAGTTTGGTTAATTTTCTTTTACAAATTTTAGTACGGGTCAATTTTTGACCTAGCCCATCAAGAATTCGGGTTGAACCTGTGGTGAGTCAGGTTAGCCTACCAACCCATATGATCATACACATTATGTTGGGTTGTTTTTTCAACCAAACACATTAGTGGATTGGCAAATGGAAACCTAGCTTCAACTTCAATTAAATGGGGATAAAGGAGATGCTTCAAGAGATGAAAATGTTGTGAATTTATCCATTCAAGACTCTAATATTATAGTTGGATAAGTGACAAAAATGCTTTGATCTTAGATAATATTTTTTTTTTAATTTTGGTTTGTATTGGAGTTTAACATCATTTTGGATTGTACTTAGATTGTATTGAAGTTTATTTAAATTTTAATCTGAATTATAATTTATGACTTAAGAAAAAAGTTATATTTTATTTTAATTAAGTGAGTTAGTGAGTCAACCCGTTTAATCCACCAACCCATGGTGGGTCAGATCAAATTCGAAGTTTTTCGGCTCACTTATAAGTGAACCGGATTGGGTTGGCCCACCAAGTGACAAACCCGTGATGTGTTGGGTCGGACCGGGCCGGACGACCCATTTTGACAGCTCTAATTAATATATTGAGCATTAAGGAATTAAACCAAAATTAGTATAAAAACTATGCAAGATAAATTATTCATAATTCACTAGCGCACAGGCACTGTCGCGCCTATGTGTACGTATTTTTTTCAAATTTAAATATGTGTGATATTATATTAGTAAATGATGATAATGTAATGTTATTAAATTAATATATAAAATAAAATAATATTTATTAAAATAAAGTGAAATATATCAGAAAAGATGAGAGAATAATTGTTGACAAATAGATAAAAAGAGAAGAAGCAGAGATAAACAATTTTATAAAAAATTTGTAAATGTAACAGTCAATTTTCAAAAATTTAATAAATAATTATATTTTAAAGGGTAAAATTAGTATTTTGAAATGTTGACACAAAAGGGAATCTTTTTTATATATTGTTATAGATAAAAAAATATAATGAAAAAAAAAATTGAAAAGACAGCATACATTCTTTCATAAGTCATACTAAAAAATATCACACTTATAAAATGTGTTATTAATCTTAACATTACTACCCAACTGAAATTCAAAAAATTGATATTAGATCCACTCAATTGTGAGTAGTAAGTCATCTATGTATCATAGTTTAAGATTGTATTAAAGGATTAAACTACTACAAACAAAAATACAAAACTAATTTTACATTAGATACAACCTTTGTTATCATTGTCATAAACACAGGAAGAACAAGTCGAAAGAGAATACAAATCAATATAACTAGGCATGATAGTCACAATTTTAATCACTTTTTATTCGTTAGGTTAGTCTTAAATTTCCTATTATCTACTACAAAAAAATATTATATTCTCGATAAAATTTTATCAATAGAAAACACTTGTCAATAAAGTAGAATTTATATAAGGATATTACCAATGAATTTTAGGATTTAATGATTTAAGAAAAATATTTGTCGGTAATAATCCGTAGGTAAAAATCATCAATAAAATTTGTCGATAGTTCAAATTTTTTATTACTGATAAATATTTTCAACAACAAATTATGTCGGTAAAATGGGAGTCAAAGTTTTTGCTTTAGCTTTGACCATGTCGTGATAAAATTCCTCATAAATGATTTTTTTAAAAATTCATTGGTAATTAATTTTTTTGAAAATTCGTCTGTAATTATAATTTTTAAAATCTATGGTAAAATATGTACCAATTTTCCCGTCAAATCTAATGAGATGTTTATTATAAATTAATTTGAGATGAATGAGAAGAGAAAAAATAAGAAGAACGGGAGAAGGAAGGAAAGAGGAAGAGGAGAAGGAGGAAGTGACAACAATTATTACAATCCTATTTTCTTACTCATTCTAATGGTAATTGTAATTAGGTTAAAATACTTTGTTGGTCCTCATTTTTGTACCAAAATCTCAATTCTCAATTTGGTCCTCGTATTTTGATTAGTCTCAATTAGGTCCTCAATTTTGGTAAATTAGCATCAATTAGGTCTTTTCCGTTAGTGTAGAACTAACACTGTTAAGTAGGTGCCACGTGTCAGCTCCTCGTTTTTTAAATTTTTTTAATATATTTTTTGAATTTTTGATTTTTTTTTAAATTTTGATTTTTTTTAAATATTTATGTCACGTGTCACGTTTGTAGTGTGCCACATGTCAATCTAATATGGTGACACGTGTCAAATTATTGTATGAATCTCAATTTGATCCTCATATTTATTAATTTGATTTGATTTCAGTCCCAAACTTTTTTAAAATTTTCAATTTTAGGCGCTCCAAATTTAGACCAAATTTTACTTTTATATAATATTATGATTATTTTTATTAAAATTGATATTTTTTATTAAATATTTTAATAATATTAATTGTATTTAATATTAAAATTTTAAATATATTTATTTTAATTTGTTATAAACTTGTTTTAAAATTTTACATTTGAAATTATAAAATTTTTATTTTTAAGCCAACTCTAAAATATTGTTGATATAGAATGTTATACAAATATTTCGAATATAAATTTATTAATCTATATATTTATAATTTTAAAATAAAATTTAAATAAAGTTTAATGTAAAATATAAATTTAAATAAATTAAAGATTGTTAAAAATATGTAATAGAAATATCACTTGTAATAAAAGTATCATCATTAAATTTGTATAAAAATTAAATTTGGTCTAAATTTGGAGCACATGAAATTATTATTATTTTTTTAAATTTGAGATTAAAATCAAATCAAATTAACAAATATGAGGATCAAATTGAGATTCATACAATAATTTGACACATGTCACCATATTAGATTGACACTTGGCACACTACAAACGCGACACGTGGCATAAATATTTTAAAAAAATTCAAAAAAAATTCAAAAAATTCAAAAAAAATAAATAAAAATTCAAAAAAACGAGGAGGTGGCACCTACTTAACGATGTTAGTTTTACACTAACGAAAATGACTTAATTGATACTAATTTACAAAATTGAGGACCTAATTGAGACTAAAAAAATACGAGGACCAAATTGAGATTTTGGTACAAAAACAAAGACCAACAGAGTATTTTAATCTTATAATTAAGATTATAACTCATTAATAATATTAGTAATGATAGTTAAACTGAGTTACAATTTAGTCCTTAACTTAGTAATAGAGTATTTCAAAATAGCTCTTTCAAAAACAAAAAACTAACACATATTCTATAACTCATTCTCATATTACTTCTTCAGTGCATAGTTGATAGCTACAACTCCATTGCTACTATCCCCTCTGCTCCTAAATTTGCTCCTGTATATACATAATATACAATCATCACAAGAATAAGAGAAATAAAAGATACAACATGCAAGGGTGAGCTAAATATCACAAAAATAATCCATAATTGAAAGATATCATAATTTTCAGCAAAGTTTTAAATTAAACTTAGTTAATTAAAAAGTCCAAGAATCACCCTATAGAGAAATTTCTAGACTCAAAAGACTCTTGTTTCTGGAAGAGTATATTGAATGGACTCGTGAGACTCTACACTTATCATACTGACCCTCCTCTCCTCATTCTATACAACAATAACTCAAGTGGTACATCATATATCTCATCCAGTACTGATACGGTTAACTTCACTAGCTCCTTAAGTATGATCTTTTTCATATCATACTGTCAACTTTGTGAAGCTTCCTTCGACTCTCACCACCTCGTTATCATCCTCTATGTGAGTTTGATACTAGTAGAGTCAGGATAGTCCTACATCACAAGTCCCCTTCAATACACTTGATCTCATCCTATATTAGCATTTCTCCTTGGAAATAGTCAATCTGATAACCATAACACACTAAACTTTTAGAGGAAATCCTACATTTATAAAATATTCATTTTTTTCTAATCTTCAGGAGTTATACATATAACATACAAAAAAATAAACTTTCATACAAATTAATAATTTGTAATTTTGAACAAAAGTTATTTCTATCATTGTTTCTAACACATCACAAATAGATGACACTTCATCAGTTATGTTCCCAAACAACTTATTACAAAAAATCCCCCTAAACCATTCTGATACTTAGAAATTCACAATTTCACATAATCAAAAGTCTCACATTACAGAGTATTTAAACCCAACAAAACTCACCCTCTCAATATCTCACTATATCATTCATAATACAATTTCAATTCCATAAAAATGTTCAGTTACACCAATCAAACCAATTCAAATTAACCAATAACTCAAATAATAGGATATTTAAATCAGCATGCAACTGTATATTCATACCCTAATCTTTAAATTCAACCATATGACTTTGAAATCTGAAAGAAATTTAGTTTTTCTAACATTATAAAATACATTCTATCACTATTCTTCCCGTTACACAATGTCTCCACTTACAATGGTCCTACATTCACAACCAAAGACAAAAATCAACAATTGAATAATGGTTTAAGGACCATGGCTAGATGAAGATACATATAGAAAAGAGATAAATCACATACAACCAGATACAGCTGCATACACCAGAAAAATTAGAGTTGCTCTATCAGTTGCATGACACATGACATTGTAATTGCCACATCACATATCTCTACCACGTGGTAAAACCTTAATTTGACACCAAACATTTTTTTTAAAATTAAAAAATTAAAAAAATCACAAGTTGAGACGTGGTATGTAGTTAACGTTGTTAGTGCATTACTAATGGAAATTACCTAATTGCAACAAATTTCCCAAAATAGGGACCAAATAGAGACAAATAAAAAAAGGTAGCGCTTTGAGATTTCTCTACAAAGATAAGGACCAATAAAATTATTTAACCTTGTGAGATTTTAGTGTTGTAGGCTATGTTAGTTAAAAATATTATTTCAAATTAATATGCCTATATTATTTTTTAGTTTGAGACACATGTATTGGATTCCTTTTAGGATTTTTATTTTAATATTTATGGTGTTTTTTATTGTTTGTTTATACATTTTGTTATTTATTTATCATCATGTATATTTCTAAAATTTATTTATGTAGATTTTTGTGTGGTTGGTTCCAAGAGTGGCTCAAAAGTTTGGAAGGCCTAAACGAAACTTAAAAAGTGAGATCTTTTGTTTAAAATTTATTTTTGGAGCCTTTTTATGCATTTTTTTATTAAATTGTTATAATTAATTTCATTTAACATTTCTTCTTCAATAGATAATAAAGCTAATTCATCTAATATTTCTTTAGACATATTTGATACTGAGATTCTTAACATTATTCTATAAGTTATATATGCATTCGAAAAAGAATCTAATCATTATATATAATTAAGAATGTCAATTGATTTATCATTTTTCAAACTTATAATTTCTCTTAAGATGTTTAATTATGAAAATAAATCAAATCCATCACTTTCCAACAAATTATCATGTTTTAAAGATGTTGCAAGGTTTAAGCATTTTTTTTTTCAAAAAATGTACAATCTAGTGACTTTAATTTTTAACACTACATAATAATAAAAAAATATCTTCATATATTTTAAATTGTTCAAATATATTCTTAAGTGTGATGATTTCTTTATCTACACTATATAAAAAGTAATCAATTCTAAATGATCCTTGAAGAGATTTTAAAATTTCATTCTCAATGTTTTCATCAAATTGTTTCCTTTTGTGTCTAATACATTTTTCACAAAATTTAGGTTCTTCTCAACTCGAGGTAAGTCTTTTTTTCCCTAAACTTGAATTATCTTTTTACAGAAAATCCAACTTTTAATTATGCTCAAATTAATCTATTATCCACCAAAAGACTAACCCTTAATCTAATTAATAGTTTTGTTGAAAGTTTCAATTTCTCGTCAAAATATGCAAAAATAAACTCTTAAAACTCGTAAATCGAAAAATACCAAAAAATAAAACTAGACAAAAGAAACATATTTATAATTTAGTACAAGTTCATAACAAAATAAAAACTACAACATAAAGAGAAAGAAAAAACATACTGAAAAAAAAAATGAGGATGGAAAATTGGTAGCAACACAAATAGAAAGAAAAAACATACTGACTAGAAATGAGGATGAAAAATTGGTATACACGAAAAAAATGAGATTAAAGGAATATAATCTGTCATAATCCTCAAAAAACGACTTTTAGAAAAAATGGAAGTAAAGAGAGACAAGAGAAGTCACAAAGATATAAGAAGATAAAAAGAAGAAAATAAAATTAAAAGAGAATAAAAAAAACTAATCATTCTCTTATTCGTAAATAAAATTATAATTTACTAAATAAATTTTTTAACTCATTAATTATCATTTTTAATACATAGTAATAATCTAATTAAATTTTATTCTTAAACATAAACTTATAATTAATATAATAAAGCTATATTAATAATAAAATATTTTTTTGAGACCTTTTTTATCTTAAATATAATTTTATAATTAATTTAATAGAGATACGTAAGAATAGAATATTCTTTTGAAACTTTTTCTCTTAAAATAATTTTATAATTAATTAATTAATTAAAAAGTATTTTGAGACCTTCTTAAAAAAAAAATCGAAAACAAGCGACGTTACTTATTTCACTCTTAAAGGATCCTAGTTCGTTCATTGCTTTAACTGTTGGTTTGACCACAATAACATAACATGAATTTGATAGTAAATTTTTTTATTCATTTCTTGGTCATATTTTTTTTTAAATATAAATTATGGATCACATAATTATCTCTAATCAATATCGCATCAAATATATGCAGGTGCAGTAGCAACATCTACAAAATAATATAAATTTTAATTTAACTTATGTTTTGTAAATAATTATATTTATGTATATTTTATAAGTCCTGTTATATATTTTGTTATGTTTTCTGATTGTGTTACATCTCCAACTCAAAATTCATTTTAAAAACGTACACTGAAATACAAATCAAGAGAAGACATTCCCAATTTATTTATTTTCTTAAAAAGTTTTTATTTGAAAAGTAACCTCCATAAATATTAAATAATTTTCTATTACTGAGTAATATAAAATTATTGTAATAAAATTTTTTTAAAGAGAAAATATCAACCGTATATATTCGTATAAGATGTATTGTGCATTTGAATTTAGGTGGAATTATCTGAAATTATGTTAAAGTAATTTGGAGTAAAATATTCATATATTTATTTTTGTGTTATAAAATTAAGTTTTAGATAAAATATTATAGATTTTTTTTATGTTAGATAAAAGAAAAAATAAAATAATTTACAATTACCTTTATTTTAAACTAAAAATATTTAAACATATATAATTATACGTCTTAAAAATGAATTTTATAAAATTAATTCTATGTGCAACTAATTTTATTTTAGAAAGTGTTTCTATTAGTTTTAATGGGAAAGATTCTTTGCTACAATTTGACAACTTTATGAAGATAAAATCACCTTAATAAAAAATTAATTTATATATTTAGAAAAAAAAGGGTAATTAAGGGTAGTGATGAGTAATATAAAATGAGTATAAAAAGTTGTGGCACAAAAATATCATTTTCCTAGTTTTAAACCATGGGTTGACTTAGTCTATAAGGTTGAAGTCTTCACTGAGAAGACCTGTCTCAATCTTAAAGACAACTGTTCTTCTTTGGAATTGCTTAGCTATTTGTACCGCATCTATCGGAGCCAATCATACGCACACTCTTTTTCATTGGCTGCTGAATATTTCTTATCAAACCAATTGCTGTATGTTAAATTTGAAAGGTGAAAATATCAGATAAAAGATAAAATATTTGAAGTTATAAAACTGCAATTAATTGAAAACAAAAATACATTATTATGATTTTAGCTGGCACCAACTTTTTGTAAGTTGACTGACCTTTAAATTCTTTAAATATTTTGTGAGTGCATTATATTGGCAACTAAATAAGAATTCTCCAATGGACTAAAACTCTATATAATAATGTTTTGTCTTTGTTTGATGAATAAAAGTACTTGCTACTTGCTATGATGAAGGATAAATGCTATTTATCTCTTTTCTCCTGGTTTTTAATTGTTTCGGTTGTGCTACTACAGGCACCAACTGGAAATGGATCGAAGAATGGAGAGATAAAGTTAACAGTAAGGGTACCCGTGAGAGATGGTTTCCCCCAGTTTGTGAAAGTAGTTTGGGACCCTTCTCAACAAAAGTACACAGCATCAGGATATTGCATGGATGTTTTCAATGCCGCTGTAACCTACTTACCCTTCAATGTTTCTCTACATCTTCTACCTGCTGCTGTTGAGTCAAGCTATGGTAGCTATGGCTCTAGATTTGACCATGCACTTCCAGAACAAAACTTGTCAAAGGTTAGTAAATTTCAGTCATGCATGTTTTCTTTTATTTAAGAAAAAGTATATAGCCAAAAAACCTTGACACTCTTATCTTTGCCTAAAAACACGACCAAATAGAATGATGTCGTGGTAGGGGATGTAACAATCCTGGCCAACCGTTCGAAGCTTGTAGATTTCACAGTGCCATATACTGCATCGGGAGTTAAAATGGTAGTACCAGTTAAACACGGGAGGGATCAGAACATGTGGACTTTTGTGAAACCCTTCAGTTGGATCTCTGGTTGAGCATAATCATCATCTCTACCTTCGTAGGGCTTGTCATTCTCATCATGGAAAGAAACGTAAACGAGCTGCCTAATCAAGAGGCTTCTCCAAATCAAAAAAAGCTTGGCCCTGCAACCATCTTATGGTTTCCAATATCACAAGCCATTGTTCCTGACAGTAATTACACATATGCTCTTGATTGATGTTTTAGTTTTATATAATTTATATATGAGATTAATTACCTTTTTTGGTTTCAAAATTTTGGATTTTCAGCACAAGTAGTGGTGAAAAGCTGCTCAAGATTTGTGCTGATGGTTTGGCTTCTATTGGCGTTGCTCCTCATGCAAAGTTACACTGCTAACTTGACTTCTATATTGACCTTGGATCAACTGCAACCAAGCTTTCTCAACGTAAATGATCTAAGGAGAGGGGGTTATTACGTTGGATACCAGTTTGGGTCTTTCGTTTACGATGTGTTGATCGAACAATTTAAGTTTGACCCGTCCAAATTAAGGCCATACAGAAACATTGGTGAGTACCATGATGCTCTAAAGCTTGGAAGCAAAAATGGGGGTGTTGCAGCTATATTCGATGAAGTTCCCTACCTTAAACTCTACCTTCAAGAATACGGATCCAATTACATTATGGCTGGCCCCGAATATAGAAATGCAGGGTTTGGTTTTGTAAGTCTCTCTTCTCTATTTCTCATCCTTTTACAAGCATGTGCTTCGGTTCTTCTTCTTTTAATTTTTGTTGTCGCTGTGAAACTAAGACTAAACTACACCAGGTTTTACAGCATATATATTTTGCTTGTTCTATTTATGAGCTACTCTAAACATAAATACCCAAGTAATAACTAACTCGTCTATGCAAAATCTGATTCTGTCTTCGGTGAAGTAATTTAGTTAAACTTCAAATAACAAGTTAATGAAATGTGAATTATATAGATATATCATATAATTTATTGTATAGTGTTGTTTCCAGGTATTCCCTTTAAACTCCAATCTCACTGCTTACTTTTCGAGAGGCATCCTGAATGTGATGGAAAGTGGATTAATGAATGAGATTGATGAAAAATATTTTGGAAAGAGTGATATTGGAGAAGACTCGTCTGCGGAAACATCTTCTTCACCTCTCAGTCTCAGCTTTCATAGCTTCTCTGGGCTTTTCTTTATTTCTGGGATTGCTATTTTACTAGCGTTATTGGTTTCAGAAAGATTTATTTGGCAAAGGCTTATTTTGATGGCTAAAGCATTGTCTGAGAGGTATGTCCCAATTTCACTTTCCAAGGAAACACATCCAATTCATGATTCTACTAATGAAACAGAGGCTTTTAAGACTTTGACAAAGATAGATTCCTTATTACATATATTATGAGAAACATAACTGTCATTCTGTGTTTGCATTTCTAATAAATTGAAATTGAATATTGTTAACATGCTATATTAAATTCGGAAAGAATCCATGGCTGAAGATAGATAAAATAGAATGATGGTTAATTTGAAAAATAGATACATCAAAAATGCATATCAAAGGGGATACTATTATAATAAACCTTCATTAAGTCTAATATATTTTTTCTAATTATGGGTTTGAACCCGCTAATATATTTTTTGTTTTATTGTAAATATTTATATAAAATTATATTTTTCATTTTCTTCTAAACCATCTAGTTTTTAATAATAATAATAATTTTTTTTTTGTGTGATAACATTCTTATAACGAGGAATTAAACCAAAATAAGTATAAAAGCTATATGAATGTTGCTCCTGTGCCAAGCATATTTTAAAATCTCCTTTTTACGTGTTTTGATTGTGATTTAGAAATATATTACATGTCATTATTTTATTTAATAAGAACTTAATGTAATTTGAATGGCAGAAGGTTACCAGTACGGCAGTGGCAGCAACTGGCTGCGGCGTGGCGGCAAGATGACACTGTGTTGGATTCCAATTTCGAAGGCTAAGTCGTGGCAGCATTGCACATCATCTGGCATGGGAGAAGAAGCAGTTTGGTGGGAAGACGCAGGAAGACGAGGGTCGAACAGTAAGTGAGCGAAATCCACTATGACAAAAACCTGCATCTTAAATGCGGGTATGAAATTGATGGCTTTCAAGAATGATGGAAAGTGGAACCAGTTGTTTTCTGCAACAGAGCAGTATCCAGGTAAAGACGACGTGCCAATCACCTCATGTAGTTCGTCCTCATACTCAAGAATATTAAACTTATAATATGTTATTAATCTTAACATTAGTATCCAATTGAAATTTAAAATATTGATATTTGATCCACTCAATAGTGAGTAGAAAGTCATCTATGTATCATACCTTCATAATTGTATTAAAGGATTAAACTACTACAAACAAAGCTACCTTCGATATCATTGTCGGAAATACTAGAATAACGAGTCCAAGCAGAACACAACCAACACAAGTAGTGATGATAGTGACAATTTAATCTCTTTTGATTCGATAGGTTAGCCTTGAAAATTTTCCTATTATCCAAACACATTCTTAGATGTCTTTCTAGTCATATTTAGCATAGGGAGAACAATTTTTATCCATTTATATGTGGGAGAAATACCCCACTGTCCTATGCCATATCACCACAATTGACCTCATAATAAAAAATTATAAAGTAACCGTATTTTATGATATACTAAAATAAAACAACTTAAAAGATGGTTATATTTACAATACTGACTGATAATCAGAACAAGCATAACAAGCCTTTCAACCCTTTTCAGCAAAACTAAAACTACTTTTTATCTAATATACTGTCATTTTTTGTTTTAAAAATGCATCAAACATAAAGTAGAAATCATATTCTATGCTCTGACATCTTCCAACACATGAATGAATTGCAACCTGACAGAACAAATGGACTAGAGATATGGATTGAAATTGGTTACACTTTCGGCGATATACCAGCCAACAACATTTTCTAAACGCAAAAAAGCTAAATAAACATACAAACTGCATAGAACTCCCACTCCTCACACCTTAAAAAATGACAGGTGTTAATCTGTGTGTTACAAAAGAAAAACATGCATACTGAAGAGAAGATGAGAAACATTAATACAGAACAGCGTACAAGAAAGGAAGAAGAGAAAAACACGAAGCGTGAAAGAAGGAAAAAAGGAACATTATTTCTGTTGTGTTACAAAAGAAAAGGTATAAAGAGAGAATACATAGGAAAGCGCCATGAACAAATGTCAACATAATAGACAAGCTGTTAAAACAAAAGAACCAAAAGCCTAAGCTGATGCAAAGAAAAGCTAAGGTTATATCACTTACTTCCTCTAAACAACTCTGTCTGATAATTTTTTAATAATTCAATTTAATATTTTATTATGAAGCATAGTTGTCAAAGAAGTACTTATACAAAGCATCAAACTAACTTTTTCCTAAACGAAACTACATGTGAGTCTAAATTTTGCATACTTTAATTAACCACACTTAATTCTCACCTCCTCAGGATCTAATATCACACCCTCCTTCATCCTTCTCTCTCTGTATACTAACATCATTGATCTATCGATTATTTCTCTCTTTCTTTCATGCATATTATCAGGCACATGGTGGTCACCACCCAGTTCAACCTCAAACCCACCAAAATCCACGACCCATTTCACTGAACTCAATCTCCTCCAACCACATCAAACCATGTCGTTTTGTCCTTCGAGATTGTGAAACGTGATGTCGAAGCTACTCCGTTGCAAAATGTTCAGAAAACCATGAACAAGCAATGACAACTAAAGATACAGATTATAAATTTTTGAAAAAGTACAAACATACAGAGAAATATCAAGCAGTTAAGAGTCTTGAACTCTGAGTCTTACCTTTCTGGCGACTTTGACGATGAGAGAGAAAGTTGAAAGTCAGCTTTAGAGAGAGAAATTTTGTTTCAGATTTGCAGGAGAAGAATAAATACTTCTGATTTTTACTTGCTAGGACCTTTTGCACTTTCAAGATCGAATTGAATTATTCATTTTTTATGAGAACAGATGCATCTCCACAAGATCTATTAATTACTCAAATCTCACATTTTTTAGTTTAGTACCAATTAGTTATTGAAGTAGTAAGTGTTTATATAAATTCATCAATTATATTATCTGAGGATCCTTATGCGAGATCATTACAACCACACATCATACATGAGACCTGGAAATCAAAATAAATTGGTGAATTTTATTAAAAAAAGAATATAAAATATTACGAATACCTTCAGAACTCATTAACATTTAACCAGGCTTAATAAACTCCGTGGGTATCATACATTATTACTGACCAGGGGTAGGACATCCCAGTTAAATAACCTCAGTTAAAAGTAAAAAGTTATTCTTAATACTTTTTTTTTTTTGGAAATTGACATTCTTAATATGTTTTAATCAATTAATTAATTGTAACTTAAGAATGATTAACTTGTGGACTATTGATCAAAATTCAGAATTTTACATCATCAACTTTAATTACTAATTCTTTGTATATAGATTTTTAAGGTTGTCTAAATATTATTTCTAGATGTTCATTTGGGGATAAAAAAAAAAAAATAGGTCACTATGACAAAAAAATTACTGAATAACCATATTTGATAAAATAATTAATTAAAAAAAACTATAAAAGGGTTGAATAGATGTAAACAAAGTGATTGTATCATTTAAGTGAGACCCGCAGAATTTCATTAAAATACCTTTGTTCTGTTTAGGTGTTTGTCACCAAAACTGCATTTTCCTGTTCCATGACTGCTAATATTTTCATAGATGCATTCAAGTGGATTCTTGTTGGTGTGGCACCTTTGAGGTATTAAGTTTTTACTCCAATGTCTTTGTCTTCACCTTGTTCTTTCAGAGGGCTAGTCATAGTGTTTATCGAGAATTCGGATTTGTATTTTTTAACAAGTGCACCACATGAAGTTGAATATGTTAAATAAATATGATGCAAATAAAAGAAAAATATCGTATACTTTAGAAGTCTTACATTAATTAGTGATAAAATAAATTTACAATATATAATATATAAGTGGATGCAAATCTTATATTATTAGTTAGCTTTATAAGATTATTAAACTTAAAGTTCACTCTTTAATGGTGTGTTCACTTGTGAAGATTGATTTGGGGAGAGAGATGATGAATTTGACTGGATTAGAGATTTAAGTTTGTTTTGTTCAGTTTAAGGGATTTAGAGTAGAGATGGCAAATAAACCCGTCCCCGTGGGTATTGCCCGAACCCGTCCCCGTTTTGACGGGGAATCCCCGCATTGACTGGGTATGGGTATGGGTATGGGGAATCCCCGACTTTTTCAGTTGGGT
>Ga0214542_1001012_pt1 | contig 55968 bp, 34 predicted proteins | sample CNSS1metaG_FD_160096 | JGI IMG/M metagenome (GOLD analysis project Ga0214542, IMG submission 160096) | Root nodule microbial communities from cowpea collected in UCLA plant growth center, Los Angeles, California, USA - CNSS1 | ecosystem: Host-associated > Plants > Roots > Nodule | place: USA...
TAACTAATGGATTAGCTGTGAGTATGGCACAAAGGAAGTGAAAATATACTCACGATAATCGATTAGGTAAATTGCTAATCAATTAGTGACAACAGAAAACTCTGTATAAAAGCTGTTTTTAGAATCTATTTTGGTTCTGGAGAAAATTGATAGATCACGCAATTTTCCATCTAAAAGAGAGCCCTCTGAGAGTCATAGAGTTTCTGAACATTATGGAAGATCACTCAAGTGCAGATCCAAGAAGATTGATAGTTGATTCTACTATGATGGGTCTTACTTGAATCAAGGAGCATCTTGTCAAATCTGCACAACATAGGTGTATTCGTTTCTTGATTTTGTTTAATGTATTTTTGATTACAGTTGCTTCAGTGTTTGAAGTGTAGGCCTAGGTGCAATTGTGTGGATGCATTGCTCCTAGGGGGAGTTCTTGATTAGTGAATCAAGTTCTTGGGTTTTGAGGGTCTAGAATTATATAGGTGTGCTTGTAATTCTTGGATCCTATCTGTTTAGTGGAATCCTCCTAAGTGTGTTACTTAGGAGAAGACTGGATGTAGATTCGCCTTGAATCGAACCAGTATAAATTGTGTGTCTTGCTTCTTTCTTCTCTCTCATAATCTTTCTTGATTGAATTAAACAGTCCATTAACCCAAAACTGTGAAATTGATTAATTGAGCTTTAAAACCTAAAGATTCATTCAAGATTCATCTTAAATCAGATAAAAGCCTATTAATCAATTCAGATCCCTTTGTGGTTAAGATAATTAGACAGATCTATTTTTAACACGAAGTAGTTACAATTTTATTTCTTTGCTATTTCATCACAAATTAGTAATAAATTAGCTACAAATATATGTTCTAGTTAATTTATAGCTATTTTGCTACAAAGAAGCTACACATTATTTCCTTCACTATTTCCTTGCAAATTAGAGAGGGATTAGTTACAAATATATATTATGATAAATCTATAGCTATTTTGCTACAGACATGCTACAATTTCATTCTTTCCCTATTTCCTCGCAAATTAGAGAGGGATTAGCTACAAATATTCTTCCTCGCTAATTTCTCTTGCAAAATTGATTTTTTCTTGTAGTGATTACTAAATAAATTATTTATCATTCATTTTATTGATGTTGTATTGTAATAAGAAAGAGTGTGATTATAAATAAAAAAATCTAAATAATTACAACATAATTATAGGTAAAATATAGATAATTACCTTTTGTTAATATAGGGGAAAAGAGCACTTCCCAAGTATCTCTTAGTTTTTTTTTTTCCTTTTTACTCTACTATAGTTCAACATACTTTTTTGCGTTAGTAGCCTTCATTGTAAATTTGTTATATTATTAGAAGTAAAAGTACGAAAAAAATTTATATATACTAAATGAGTCAAGTATTATTATAAATATTTAGGAAAGAAACATCTGTTATGAAATTTATGGATTGTCCATTGAGTTGCTGATAGTTACTCAGCTTGATTACTATTGATAATATTTACATTAAGTATGTAACTCTTGAGTTGTACCCTTTGGATTGTCTTATGTACCTATAAATAGGGACTTTTCTCCCTTAATAGTGATACATAGAAAACTAGTATTTGATGCTCTATTCTTTCTCTTTATTATTCTCTCTATTATTAACTTTGTTTTATAACACGTTATCAACACGAAGGTTATCCAATTGAGTTAGTGGAGACGTTTTCTCTTGAAGGACAATGTTCTACGTACCTCAATCCAGGTTCATAGATACATCTAGATTATTAGAGGCTGAAATACATCTAGAGGCAATGGGTCTTGATGATGTTCTAAAAGAAAGGTGGAAATAAAGTATCAGAGCAATAATTTGCTATTGTAACAACAATATCGTGAAAAAAAAAGAATTTCACAAATATTCTCAAATTTTTTCTTGTCTTCTTATGACCAAACAAAACAATGAGTTTTGAATGAAAAATCATGAGCAAATTGGTTATGCTTTATTTCCAGAAGTGAATGCAACAACATCCATGTGACTAAATTGGTTATGCTTCATTTCTAGAAGTGAATGTAGCAACATCTAATTCATATTTTCATGGTCATAAAGGAAATTTTCAAGAGACGTTTTGTCATCAGAAGTGGGACAATAGTGTGAAAAGGGGAAAAGAAAAAGATGACAAAAATGAAAAACAATATGACAATAAAGACTATTTAGGTCATACTTGTCTCACATCAAAGCCTCCTAAAGAATAGGGAGAAGAACATAGAAACACATTATGATGATTTTGATTTTGTCCATATGGATGTCACCCATCTTGATATTTTGTAATTTTTCTTTAACTAAATGGAATGGAAGATGGAAACATTGATCACCTTATTGATAATGGAAGTATTAAGATTTTTTTTTATAAAATGGCAGAAGAAGTTTATTTGTGATAGTATAAAATATATTTTTGTATATTAAATTATTTTTATTAGAATTTAATTTAAGGTGAATTCTTTATGGTATTATTATATATGAAATATGCATGTTTGATGTTGGTTATGTATAAGTAAGAAGAATCAATTTTTCTTTTGTATTATGAAATGTATATGTGAAATGAGTGTATAATGAACATTTATTATATATATATATATATATATATATGTATATATATATATATATATATATTGTAAGACTCAAGAAAAATTAAAATAAAGAGAAACACATGAAAAAAGTAATGTCTTGATTTTTTTTTTTAAATTGTTGATTTATTTAAATTAAATATTTTATTAAATTATGAAATAGGGGATAAATATGTGAGTTATCTAAGTTATTATTTTATTTTTAATATGGTTTATAGTGTTTATAAAATTGTGCTGTGTAGCTTAGTGGTTTGTGTGTTTGTTTGATGTATAAAGGGTTGTAAGTTCGTATTTGACTTGCTTAGGTATATTTCTTTTTTTTTTCTTTCCTTCTTTGCTTTTATTGTGGGGCCCATGTAAACTCTTAGTTTTTCTCTTTCTTCCTTTTTGCTTTATTTTAGTCATGGATAGGTATCACAATGCAATTTGTTTTCCTTATTTGGATCCCTTTACACCCTTGTTGTTGTCACGTGATAGAAGAGGACAACATAATGAGTTTTCATGCCACTTTTATAAAATGTATAATAGCCTTTAATTGAGTAATCAAAGTTCATTAAGGGAGAATATCCCTCATTTATTAGCTAAAATGTTAGTAACCGTGAAAGAGGTTTCTACGTGGGAATATTAGATATATGTGGCCAACTTCTTAGCTTCATGCTTAGGCACCCATAAGGGAAGGAAATAACCGGGGATTGAATGTTAGTGTTTTGGTAGATAGGTGTGGTGACGGTTGGGAGGGCTAAGGACACTAAGTTATTTTTAGGTTTTCTGAAACGTGAGTGGGAGGGAGGAAATAAATTATTTAAGAGAAGTAAAACCGAGAGTTTTTTGGAAGGCTGAAAACATAAGCTTAAACAAAAGGTTGAGGCTACAAGGTAGAACCGTTTCTGGAAAAAAAAACAACTAGGTAGGAAAAGCTATATCTGTTTTTGTTTCTTTATTTGTTGATGATGGATGAATGAAGCTAGACCTTGTTTTCTTTCTTCATATTTTGTTGGTTGTTGTTTTAGAAGAATTTTATTCTCTTGCAGTGTTTCACTTTGGTGTCTTGCGTTGCATGGGGGTACGTTAATGCATTCACGTTTGTTCCACAAGCATAACCTAGTTCCTTCGGGTGGTGTCACCGGGGTGTGTGAATCGTGTAGGGTAGTATCTTTTCTTCACCTTAAATACTAGTTCATATCATTTAAAGATTGGTTCCAATAGGTGGGTTTTAGGTGCAAGTTTCATGTTGGGTTAGTGGTACAGTAAAGTGTAAATGTGAGTTTGGTTGGTGGTCATCATGAGAGGGGTGGTCTTTGAGGAACTTTCATGTGCTACAGCTTGGTTCTAAGGGGTAGTGTATGTTTTCCTTAAATTGCAAGCCTTGATGTGTTTCTCTTTTGTTTTATTCATGAACCATTATTAAGTGCTTATAAGAAAACATGGGCCACATGTACTATGTGTTCATTCTTTAACTTTTTGGAGTGACATAAGTGCATGGTTCCTTTAAATTTTAGTTTCTCTTTCCACATGTTATTTGGTTGATAAAATACATTAGGCCCATGATTTGTAAGAAAAGTAATTGTATCACTTTGTATCACTTGTAAATTATGAGGGCATGAATTCACGTACATAATTCTAGGTTGACTTTCCTTTTGAGTGGATGTATGAATGGTGCATGCTATATTTGGTGTAGTTACTTTCCTACAATATTGCAATATCTCCTATCACATGTGCTTCGAAGAAAACTAAGGTTTACGTGCAACGTATTAAATGAACGTGTGGTTTTGGTTCTTCTTCTTTTTTTCCTTATATCACATGTACTTTATGTTCGTTCTTAAATGAGTGGGTGAATGGCAGTGTTGTGTACACATTGGGAGGGGTTTCTTTATGGAATATTATTTCCCTTGCATGATGTGATGATTATAATGTTTAAGTATATTACTTGGATGTGATATTGAGTATTATTCGTAATGTCTTATTTCATTGAATGTCGGTTATATATCAGTGTTTATGATTAGCTTACCCCTATTTGTTTGTGTTGTGTTTTTGTTGTGTGTGTAATGATTGTATAACACATGTGTTATACGAGAGCAGATGATATAGTAGATGATTATGGCATGGAGTAGACTGACGAGAGAAAGGGGTGAACTCGGGATTTATGTTCATTTTTATTAAGTTGTTAAATTACGTGTTAAAGACGGTGTAATTTATTTTCAATGTCGTTATTTAAAAATTTTAGACAATGGATGTTGGAAGTACGTTTTTTAATAGATTAAATTATGAATTTTTACTTAAGTTCTTTTTATTAATAATCGTCTCTGCTAAAAGTGCTCATTATATAACTTTTCGTGACATCCAAAAATTGGGGTGTTACATTTGGTATCAAGGCAAATGTTTTTAAAAGATTTTAGGCCTTGGGAAGTGAGTTTGTCTCATTTCGACTGCGGAACTTTGTGTGTTGTGTTTGACTGCTAATGTGTGTGATACTTAGTTATGACTGAACCTATATTTGATGGTGTTAGGTAAAAAACATGTGGCATTCGAGAAGTCAATATTGGAATTATTTTTATACTACAAATAATGTTTTGAAGGTTCTAGAAGAGCTATTACACTTCTACGAAGAAGTCTAATAGAAACTTATTAAGTCCTAAAGATATTTGTCTAAATAAATATCATATTGAGACAAATAATGAAGGAGATATGAAATATCTTTATATCAATGGACTTGAGTTGAATAAAAAATAAAATGTGTATTGGAGAAATTATCAATCTTCTTTTATGGCTTATACTAAACATATATATTAGTACAATTGAAATGCATGTCATTGTAAACCTGAAGTTTACGAATCAAAAAGGGTTTTCTTGTTTGATCAGTAGGGTCATCCTGGATCTATCATGATGCGAACAATAGTTGAAAACTCTTGTAGACACCCACTTAAGAGTCAAAAACTTCTTCAATCCAATGGTTTCTCATGTAATACATGTTTACAAGGAAAGTTGATCCATCACCAGAAAACTTTAGAAATGAGTCAATCTCAATTTTTTTTGGAATGAATACAGGGTGATTTTGTGGTCCAATGCACCCATCATGTGAATCATTTAGATATTTCATGATTTTAATTGATGCATCAACCAAATGGTCACATGTTTGTTTATTATCAACTTGCAATCAGGCATATGTAAAGTATTAGCACAATTAGTTAAGTTAAGAGATCACTTCCTAGATTATTCGCTTAAGAAAATTTGTTTTGATAATGCTGGTGAATTTACATCTTATGTATTTCATGAGTATTGTATGTCAATTGGAATTGAAGTTGAACATCCAGTAGAACATATGTTCATACTCAAAATGGACTTGTAGAATTATGAATAAAACATCTAAAGTTGGTTACAAGAACATTACTTATGAGAGCTAATCTTCCAATGACTACTTGGAGATATGCAATTTTACATGCTATAGTATTGATTCGCATCAAGCCAACAAGTTATCATAATTACTCTATTATGCAGTTGGTTTTTGGTCAGTAACCAAATTGTCTCATTTAAGAATTTTTGTATATGGTCGAATTTCCCCACCAAAAGGGACTATGATGAGTCTTTAGACGATTGAGAATATATGTTGGATATGATTTTCAATCAATAATAAAATATCTTGATCTGTCAACAGGAGACATATTTACAGTTTTATTTTTCAACTGTCATTCTTTATGAATAAGTAATTCCAATATTAAGGGGAGAAAGAAAACAATTGGAAAAGGATATTGGTTGGAATGAATTATCATTGTCTCGTCTTGATCGTCATACAAAAGAATGTGAACTCGAAGTTCAAATGATAATTTATTTACAAATTAGTCAATCAATTATCATATGTTTTTACTAACACAAATAGGGTAATTAAACCGCATATACCAACTGCTAATGCTCCAAATAGAATTGATATTAATTCATAACACGATTGAAGTGTGGTAAGCTTATTGGTTTCAAAGATAAAAATCCTCGAATAAGAAAATGAGCTAAAAAGAAGAGATGGCTTAATCGAGGAGGTGTAAATCACAAAAGATTCATTTGACATAATTAATAATTTGGTTCCAGAAGAACCCCAAGTAACTGAAATTGTTGAAAATGATGAGATCTCAATAAATTATGTCATGAATAAGATAAGATGGAACCAAAATGAAGTCAATGTTGATGATGCTTTAGCATATAATGTAACGATGAATGTTATGAGTGACAATGAGAATCAAGATTGTCGACAAAGAAATGATTGGCCAAATGGAAAGATGAAATAAAAGAAAAATTAGATTTACGTGTTAAACAAAAGGTTTTTTGGACCTGTAGTCTACACACTTGAAGGTGTAAAACTCATTGAGTACAAATGGAATTTTGCCCAAAACAATATTATAAAGAATGATAATTATATGAAAATCATTGAAGAATTTAATTTACCCAACAATGCAAATTCTAAAGTGGATTATTCAATAAAATTGAATAAGTCCCTTTTATGGATTAAAGCAATCAAAACGTACATGGTATAATTGTCTTTGTAAGTACTTGTTGAAAGAAAGGTACATACTCTTGTACTTACATGAAAATATTGAAAAATGAATTTGTCATAATTGTTGTTTATGCATATAATATAAACATCGTTGGAACTCCTAATGAGTTCATAAAGGCAAATGATTGCTTAAAGAAAGAATTTGAATGTATTTAAATACAAGTGTTTTAGTACATCAAGGAGTTTATTTTATTTAATGAATGTGCTTAAAAAGTTCTATATGAACAAGTTATATTATTTTTGCACTTCAATTGTGAGGCTATTAGATGTTGATAAATGTCCTTTTAGACCTCACAATGATGAAGAACTTGGTTAAGAAATACCATATTTTAATGTTATAAGAGCACAATGTATTTTACTTATTATTCTTAACTTGATATAGTATTTGCTATAAATTTGTTAAGCATGATATAATTCTTCACTTACAAGAAGACATTGAATTAGTGTAAAACATATATTTCGTTACCTTAATGGTACTTTGAATATAGGCTTATTTTATTCAAATGATACAAAATCAAATGAGTTATGTAGATGCAAGTTATTTATTTGATCCTCACAATGATTGATCACAAACAAGATATTTCTTCACATGTGGTGGCATAATGATTTCATGGCGGTCTATGAAATAAACCATAATAGCAACATCGTCAAATCATGCAACTTTTAGCATTACATGAGGAAAAATGGAATCAACAGCCATATATGAAGACAACAATGCATGCATTGCTCAATTGAAAGAAGGATATATTAAAGATTTATTTACAAAGTCTTTGCCAAGGAGAACTTTGGAGCAATTGGTTCACAAGATTGGACTTCGTCATCTTAAATATGTAAGTTTACATAAAGGGGAGAAATAAAAGATGTGATGAATAATATTATATCTAAGAATGAAGAATGGTGTACTCTTTTTCCTTGACTAGGTTTTTATCCCAAATGATTTTTCCTAGTAAGGTTTTAATGAGGCACGTTCTTTGATCAATGGACACCCAAGTAGAAGTGTTATGAAATTTATAGATTGTCCATTGAGTTGCTAAAAGTTACTCTGCTTGATTACTATTGATAATATTTACATTAAGTTTGTAACCTTTGAGTTGTACCATTGAGTTGTTGACACTTACTCAACTTGATTATTGTTGACAATATTTACATTATTTACATTAAGTATGTAACCCTTGAGAGTCGTACCTTTTGTGTAACACCCCATTTAAATAATAATATAGTCAAATGGAATATTACACAGAATAATATAAAGAGCCAAGATGCGGAGTATAAAATCACTCATTAAAGATATTTGAGGTACTTAAAGTGAAATACTAAGGCACACCATGATGTCAATACAAGACAGAGTACAAAGTTCAACAGTAATCAAATTAATACTAAAAGACGAATCAATACATGGGCCATAGCCTTAAGAGAAAACTCAATTAAACGGAATCTAGCCCAAGAAGGCTATGCAACGGAGTCACCATTTCCCTCTTGACCACAAGGATTTCTCGCATCTGCTCACATCAATAAATTGATGATCATCGCAAAGAGAGAAGACCACACACATAACAACCAAACAAGCAAAGGGTAAAAGCTAGAGCAGAAAATGATTAATCATACAGTTACATACAATTTCATAGTCCAAGATGCATATGTCAACCAATCATGTTATGACTTGCAAACAATACACCAAGACTCAAGACACGACTCTTCTGGATACATATAATTAGTCGAATTCAGTGGATGCTTGCACTTGTGGTAGGCTATATGACATAGGTTAGATGTCTTGTGTGCCTTAGTGTGTCTCTTTTAATCTGTTAAAATGGGTTTTAACAGGTTAAAAGTCTTGTTTTATATAGTTTCTGCTATGAATGCATTCAGTCAGTTGAATTATTTTTCAATCAATTGATTTCACTTAAGTCAGGTGAAATCAGCTGACTGTACGGAAAATTCCATCAACTGTTTTCACTTAAACCAGACTATATGAGCTGTGTTTTCGCGAGCAGAGGTGTGATTTTGAGTTTTTGAGAACGAAACTTTGTCATTCATCTATGGGAAGCTCTCTCTACAATACACAGCTACAACTCGTGTTTTGAAGATCTTGGTTGATCTTGGAGGCATTTTGGCTTATGAGTAGCTTGAAGAACACATGTATGGTTGGCTAGGGACAGCCACCATCAGGTTTGGATGTTCTTGTGCCTCTGGATGGTTTGCTTGATGTGATTTCAGGTCTGCAAGTGTGATTCTTGTAGGGTGTGTGTCTAGATTTTTGTGAGACAAAAATCTTGTGAGTTTTGTTGTTCAAAAGTGTAATCTTGGTGTTTGATTTGTAAAACTTTTGAATATAGTGGAAACCAAACTCAGGTTGTCCTGGTAAACTGGATGTAGCTCTATGATTGAGTGAACCAGTATAAAAACAGCTGTGCATTTCTCTTTCCTTCATCTCACTCTCTTTGAAACTCTTTAAAAACTTCAGAAAACCAAGTAATTTGATCTTTGTTGTGATTTAATGCGTTCTTGTCTAATCTGAGACTTTATACTTGTTATAAATACTGATTGGAACATGTCTTGTATGTAAAAGATTGTTGTTTGAGTTGAATTCGCGAATTTGGTATTCTGCATAATTCTCCAGTATTTTAGCCGACTGATTTGTCTTTTTAATCGAATGTTTCATAGCATCAAGAACAATTTAGTCTGCTATTTTATAGTTTAATCGACTGAAAGTGTACTAGTCTACTGCATTTACATCCAAACTTTCAAGTCCATTAGATTCAATTGAAAAGAGGTTTAAGCTTTCAAAAAAGTTTTATAAAGCCAATTCAACCCCCCCCTTCTTGGCTAAACTCGCCATTTGAAAACTAACAAGAAATACACCCAGAATAATGCACAGTACATGTTCATGTTATTTTGAATAACATACAATCACCCAGAGCACTAAACAAAACTGAAATTAAGCATTTCACATTAAAAAAAGGGTTAAATATGTTTTTGGTCCCTCAAGTTTCAGCGAAATTTGGAATTAGTCCCTCATCAAAACTTTTGACCAATTTAGTCCTTCATCTTTCAAAATGCGTGAATTTAATCCTTTTAATCAAATTTTGTTAAGTTTATCTGACGTTTCAAACGCATTTCATGATAGTATTTAAATTATTTACACTTTTTGACACATTTTTTCTTCAATATTAACTTAAATACTATCATGAAATGTGCTTCAAATGTCAGATAAACTTAACAAAATTTGATTAAAATGACAAAATTCACGCATTTTGAAAGATGAAGGACTAAATTGGTATAAAGTTTTAATGATAGACTAATTCCAAAATTCACTAAAACTTGAGGGACCAAAAACATATTTAACCCTTAAAAAAACATGAAACCCCAGCTTCCCTTACCTGAAAATAAATTAGTAAGGACTTTGACACCAAACAGCCGAGCACGGTAGCTCAAGGAACAGATTTGTGAACTGGACAAGATAGTGGAACAGATTTTTAGAATGCATTACTACGAAACCCTAACTAGAACTACGAAAATATGCCTAGAGAGGAGAAGTATGAGCTAGAGAATAACTTACATGGAGCAAGAAAATGAGGTAGAGCTACTTGACCAAGATTGGGACTAAACCCTAGTAGAGCACGATTGTTGTTCTAAGAAATAGTGAGAGGGAAACTCATTTCTGAAAAGTGCAGAAAATAAAAGTGTTAACTGGTTTAAGGTCTTTGGTTCATTATGGGCCAGCCCTAGGTCCAACTGATTTGGAACGGCCCTTTAAAAATTAGCACAAAATAAACAGTGGGCCTTACATTTTGGATTGTCTTCTGTACTTGTAAATAGAGACTACTAGTATTTGATACTCTATTCTTTCTCTTTATTATTACTGTTAACTTTGTTTTATAACATCCCTTTTCACTCCTATTTCTTTACATCTTTCATGATATTGTTATCTTATAGTTTTTTTTTTTTATAAATAACAAATATTTTTTATTATTTTTATTTTTGTTATTTTATTTATTACATTAAAGTAAAATAATTAAATATATTATGTATTATATATTATATTATAATAAAAGCAATTCAATTATATAAAATCAAACATTTTAAACACTTACATTTTGATTACACACAAAACCTGAAACTCTTATTAGTGTTAAGTAAGAGTTACTTTCCACTGTATATTAATCTCTCTTTTTACTATTTTAGTTTTTTTCCTTTATTATGAACTTTGTATTATGACTTTAAAATATTATTAATATTGAAGATAACATAAGAAAGGAATTTATATATAACATATTAGAGAATTTGTATTCTACTTTTTTTAGTTAGAGGTCATGATAAAATATTTGTATATATGAAATAATAATTTATTAAAAGAATAAAAGTTTATAATTATGAATTAAAAAGACAGATACTGATATAGATTAACATTTTCTAAAAGCCTCGCTCGCCGTATTCCCCGCCAAAGAGCGTCCAACTATAAATAAGACCCTGTTCAACTTTCATCTCCCTCCTGCACACTCCATTCTAAAGTACCCTCCCTTCAAACCCGAACTAAATAATTTTCCTCTCCCCTTTCCTCTACCCCTTCTCTCCACTTCAAACCCCACTCTGAATAATTTAGGAGCTCTTCTTTCACTTCTTCTCTCAGGTTTCTCTCTCTCTCTCTCTCTCTCTCTCTCTCTCTCTCTCTCCTCGTGAAAGCACACTTGAAAAACTCGATTTGTCTCTGAATTTTTGGATACAATAGAAAAATTGTTTTCATCTTTGTTTCCGATGTATTTGAATTCTATATTGAAGCAGCCGAAAATCGTCTTTCTCAGATTACATTTCTGTGTTTGAGTTTGTATCGGTCTGTGTTGCAATTCTACTCTGTACAATCTAGATATTTCGAATAGATCAACCGTTCATTTCATTCGAGTACAGCATGAAGATTTGTTCCGCTGAAAAATGATTTGATTTTCGGGAGAACGATGAGGATTTCTGAATTTCTCCTGGTCGATTTTTTCATGGTTTCAATAGTCAAGGATTTTAATTGTCGATTTATTGAAGATATTTTAATTCTTTCTTGAGTTAGAGAGAGATAGGTTGAATTACGTTATCTGAGATTAGAAGCTTTGGTTTGCAGATATTTGTTTACAGAATTTGGCGGATCTCTTTTCATCATTTTTTATGTCAAGTTATTGTCATTCTTCTCTTATTTGTTTTTTTATTTTTGTTGTTTTTTTTTTTTTTTTTTTTTTGTTATGTTTTTTTTTTTTTTTATTTTATTTTTTTTTTTTTTTTTTTTGTGTATCACTATTGTCTGAAAATTAGTCGGAATAAGTAGAGGTTCTATGTAGTTTTAGTTTTATATCTCAATTATTATAACGATATTCTTGATCATGTTAGCTGTATTACGTCCATTTCTGTGTAAGTTAGAACTAAAGTTCTGCTTTCAACTTCTTTTTGTTTCCTTAATTCAGCATCCTGACTATGGATTCATATTCTTTGAAGTCTGTGTTCGATTTGCCTCCGCCTTTTCGTTCGTGTTTTAGTTACAGGTACGGTACATAAAATTCTTTTATGTGAAAGATATCATAAGTGGTTGTTTAGCCAAATAATAGAATCAATTTCGTCTACCTTGTTCCACACATTTTGCTTGTTTCACAACGGTTAAAAGTGAGATGACATCTTTCTTTCTTGATAACTGGATTTTCGGTGCACATCATGGAACCCAAACAAGTTGGCTGTTTCATTTTCCTCGCACTCGCTTCCTCTCTCCCTTGATGCAAACAGGCATAAGGTTTTAGTTCGTGTCACATTTCCCAAGGTCTTGAATAAGACATGAAAGTCATCTATCACTTTCTTTGAAACATAAAATAAAATTTAGTGTTTTTCCTTCCAACCCTTTGACTGATCAGGTTCAGAAAATACTAATAACCTGGCTTTGTCTCAAATGACTTTCTCCATACGGCATGCAGATATTTTAATTCACTTCAGAGTGAATGCTTTCCTATCTGTTTCCACTCTGATGTAAACATGGTCATCTCTGCACCAACTGGCAGCGGTAAAACTGTACTCTTTGAGCTTTGTATTTTGAGGCTACTTTCCAGGTTCATATCTGCGGGGGGAATATTCATACATGAAAAGGGATCTCTTAAAACAGTAAGTCCTTTCCTGATAGAAAAAGCCTATAGTCAAGTTATTTTTTAATTCTTGTGTTAATGTTATTAGCCCAATAATTTTTTGCTACAAAAGCAGATAAGCATCAGCCTAAGCTTTAGTACACAGTGAATCATATGAAGCACATTTTAATGAGTATTTCCGTTATGTATAGTAACTACTCAATCATCTTCACTCTTCGTGTTAAGATCTATATAGCCCCATCCAAGGCTTTAGTACAGGAGAAGCTCCGTGATTGGAATAAAAAGTTTGGGCCATTAGGAATAAATTGCTTGGAGCTGACAGGTGACAATGAATCTTACACTCCAAGGAACATACTAGAAGCTGATATTATTCTCACAACTCCTGAGGTCAGTAAAATGGAAGAACATAAGCAGATCAAGACCATTTGTTACTCTTTTTTATAATTCTTTCTTATTTAAAATATTAAATGGATATATTTTATATTCACCCGAAAAATGGATGTATTTTAATTTTATAATGAATTATTACGTTTATGCATGCATATGTTCCCCGATACCCTTAACCTCCAGAAGCATATATTTTTCAATAAGAAATTAAACTACACATAGAGATTTATGTGTGATAAATCAGCATTCCTTATTGTGTTCCTAAAATATGTCTACCTTTGACGGTCTTCTCCTTGGCCGTGTACACAAACATAAGAAATAGGCCGACTAATTTATTGATACTGTAGGAGATAGCTGAACTTGATTTCTTTTTCCAATGAATAGAAATTTGACGCAGTGTCACGATACGGTATAGAAAGTGGTGGCTTGAGCTTTTTCAGTGACATTGCACTTTTACTAATCGACGAAGTTCATCTATTGAATGATCCACGTGGAGCTGCCCTTGAAGCAATTGTTAGTAGAATAAAAATCGTTTCTGGCAATCCAAAATTGAAATCAAATCCTCTTGCTCAGGTCCGCTTCCTAGCTGTGTCTGCCACAATTCCAAATATTGAGGATCTAGGTAATTTTTATTAATTGATCTTGTTACAAGAGTTGTTAAATTCAAATAACATGCCAAAAACCGTGGGAAGAATTTTATTCAATACATGCACTATTGCAGCAAAGTGGCTTGAGGTTCCTGACCAAGGGATCAAAAGGTAGTTTTCCACGCAAACATCTATCTAGGACTCTATCCCATAATACTGAAAGTCAATATTGAGACCAATTTTTTTTAATGTTCCCAGGTTTGGAGAAGAAATGAGGCCCGTAAAGCTGACAACCAAGGTTTTTGGTACGCAAATATAATAGAACTCAACCATCGTTCATTTTGTTTCTGATCAATTATCATTCCATCTCTTGCATTCCACTACAAAATCTATTCGTTCAAGTTGCATCAGCTTTTTTGTCAGAAAAAAAGGGGATGAAAGCAACAAAGATGATGAATTTGAATTTGTGAATTTTATTGAATATTAGTCAATGTGGTATTTACTCCTGTCAGTAATATAGAAATGTTTTGATACCATTCGTTACCATATTTGTATAGGCTATGCCCCTGCCAAGAATGACTTCCTCTTTGAGAAGGTTTGTTTGAAGTTGACGAAGTTTAGAGATTATCAATCTTGATTTTGTTCTGCGAGCTGCTACTTTTAAATAACCCATTGTACTAATCAAACTTATTTTTATTTATGCGTTATACATCTCTACTACCGTGCAGCGCCTTCAAAATTATATTTTCGGTTAGTAAAGATAAGTCATCCTGCCAATTAACAGCTTGAAGCTTTTCACCCCTATTGACATTTCTATACAATGAGAACTATTTCCAGTCTATATGTACAAATGATTTCAGATATTCTCATGCAATACTCGAGAGGGAAATCTGCTCTTGTATTTTGTTCAACAAGAAAAGGAGCACAAGAAGCTGCTCAGCGACTCTCTCAAATAGTAATGACTTTTGGTCAATCAAATCCATTCATTAAGAACAGAGAACAACAAGATCGGCTGAGGGAGGCTTCTCTATCATGCAGTGACAAGCAAATGCAGTCATACATTCTTTACGGTGGTATAAAGGAATCTATTTATTGTTTTGGGCTTTGGATAAACTATAATTGTTATTTGAAATTGACTACAGTCCCATGCACGTGATAAGTGTTCAAATTGATTGATTGTGACTTTTAGAAAATGGTTTTCCTACAGTTGGTTATCACAACGGTGGGCTTTGCCTCAAAGATCGCAATATTGTAGAAGGCCTTTTTCTCAAGGGAGATATTCAAGTACTTTGCACTACAAATACGCTAGCCCATGGAATCAATCTCCCAGCACATACCGTGGTTATTAAATCAACACAGCACTTGTATGTAATATTTTTTCTTTTTATGCATTTCACTGTAGCATATTGAAAAATATGTTTTTACAAGTTGGTTTATTGAAATATTATGGACAGCAACAAGGAAAAATGTCTCTATATGGAATATGATCGCTCCACTATATTGCAGGTTAGCTTCTTAAGATTCATTATGATAATTGTTGAAGATCTCACAAATGTTTAGAGATGTGGCTAAATTATAATGTATATAAGTGAGGTATAAACTTTATCTTAATTGTCGATTTTGTATGAGTGAAGTCTTAATCCACTTTATAAGATAGTAACATAGCTAATCCTACCGAAAGTTATCCCCTCCCTATCTCATAAGTTTCGGTATGTGAGCCAAGTCACTAAAGACTTGAATAGTATTGTACTTATGTAGCTATCATGTCTTCTTCAAGATACTCTCACATATGAGATAATTTAGCATCGTACTAGGTGGGGAGACTATATGAAGGATATTAATATAGGTTATGCTCATCACCCTAGTAATCTTACAATGGATCATATTTCACTTTGGCATCTCTAACTAGGTCTTTCTTCATTCTGTTACCTAAAACATGTGTTTCCAAATTTATTTTTAGATCATTCATTGTGAAACTTGCATTTTAGAAGTCATCCAATTCATTTTTCATTGAGCGTGAATAAGACTAATGTCCCTTTCTCTTTGATCCATTTGGATGTATAGCATTTATCAGTCTCAAATATTAGGTTCAGATAATCAGTGATCCTACATCCAGTCTCAACTTTTCTCCCAAGAAAAACTAGTTCCACTAATCATCACAGAAGTTTGTACATTGCAAACAGCAATTACAATACTCTAGAGGATATCAGCCTCTATTAGTGTACATACCCTATGGTTTTCTTCATTCTTTGTGTGCCTTTTTTTCTGTTTTGATAGTGTAATAATCAGATCTTCTAGAATCTGTTTTTTTCTGACTGTCTGTTATGATTCTGTTAATGGTGTATGCTGGCTACACTTACTAGGTGTCTATTTAACAATGTACTCTACACTTTCTTGTTTCAATGGAAAATATCCCAAATTTAAAGATTATTCCTCATTCTTAATTCTATCATGGTATGTAGAGCTTAATATTTTTTTTTCCATTGGCTAACATTCCCGACCCGTCTACTCCTTTCCCGGTTCTTTTCTCCTATTCTGTATCGGAGAAGCTCTCTAATACAAACTTTTCAATCTGGAAGCAATAGATTGAACTTGTCATCAAAGCACACCGCCTTCAAAGCTGTGTTATTAATCCCCTTATCTTGTCGCAGTATCTCTCCCTTTGATTCTATTTTATGTAAAGGGAATCCTGTATACATTGTTTGGGAAACACAAGACTTCTTCTGTGGTGGTTGCAATCGTCTCTGTCTACTTCGTTCCTCGCTAGTGTTATTGGCTGCAAGCAATCCTTCCAACTATAAGGAGAAAAACTCACAAATCCATTGCATTAAGATTTTGGATTAAAAGTGTTATCTTGGTCTCTTATATGGGTTTGTTTATGTCTTATTGATATTGAACCTCTCTAGTGTGTCCACTCAAAGAACCCAACAAATGATGTTAGAGTTGATAGTTCGTCTTGGTGACTAACTCGGACAAGTATGGTATGAAGTCCTCTCTAGTGTGTCCACTCAAAGAACTCAACAAATGGTGTTAGAGTCAGATAGTTCGTCTTGGTGACTAGCTCGGACAAGTATGGTATGAAGTGCATGACGAATTGTTGGTTTGTGGGTTCCTTGTATCAAAAAATTTCCTAATAGGTTTCAGACAACATTTTCCCGTGGTATGGGATAGTACAGGTAAGGAACATATGTTCATTTTGAAGCCCCAAAAGTGAAGAATGTAATGCCCTTACAGTTTCTTGACATTTGCAAACGTTTTGTATTGAACTTCGTAACTAAAATAATTCTTCCTTTTGAATCATACAATAGAATTTTCTTCAAACATGATTGAGAGGAACAAATTCCCACCAAACAAAATTTCAAGAATCTGAAAACTAAGAACCCAACAAAAAATTGGGTTGAAAAGTGCAAAAGCGAAAGCTTCTAGAGCATAGCAAGAGATTTAGGTTGTACAGCTAAAGCTATGATACCATATCCATTGACTAAACGCCTCTCATTGTTGTGAGAATCCCATTTAATAAGAATCTTTAACATTATTCAAGAAAAAAATTGTTTGTAGCTACACAAGAGATTTAGGTTTAAGAGTTTGAAGCTATGGTACCATATCAGATTTGACTGAATGGTTCTCATCATTGAGAGAACCCCATCTAATAAGAATCTTTTAAAGTTATAAAGGGAAATTTTGCTTAATATGTGACTATTTAGAGTTATTCAAATTTGTCAACTAATGAAGTAAAACAAGTATGCAATATTTTTCAAGTATATATTGTGGAAAAATTATAGGGAAATCAATAAAGATGTTATAAATAATGAATTTAGCTAATTAAAAAATAGCGTTTAATTGTTTCATGTTGTGTATATCAATTGAGGAAAAAGTATTTATGGTTCAGATGTGTGGAAGGGCAGGCCGACCCCCATTTGATGATACAGGCATGGTTATAATCATGACAAGGAGAGAAACGGTGAACTATACTATATACATATATATATATATATATATATATATATATATATATATATATTTCCTACTCCTTTCTCTCTCTTATTTGTTCCTATACTGACAATGTTTTTAATTTTGATCACGAGCTCTACTGTTTCACAACACGTGTTCTTATCTACTCTTACATAATGTCATACAACAGGTTCATTTGTATGAGAATCTCTTAAATGGGTGTGAAGTGGTGGAATCACAGTAAGACTGTCACTCCCTAAATTGCTATATAGATATGATGGCTTTGGCTATTCCTCATGGCCTGCTAACGTTGCATATTTACCACACTCAGATAATTAGTGTTTGCTTACTATAGATTGCTCCCATGTTTGACGGAGCATTTACTTGCGGAAATAGTTCAACTGACAGTATCTGATATTACAAAAGCAATTGAATGGCTTAAATTCTCCTACTTGTATGTTAGAATGAAAATGGTAACTAACTCCGGATGCCTATCTGATAAAATGCATTGTTCCTTAGTTTCCTGTCCCATCTGATAAAATTCTTTATGAACAAGCAGAATCCTATGAACTATGCAATTAAGAAAGGCATTTCTGGTGATAGTTTAGAGAAACATGTACAAGGTACAGTTGTCTTGATTTGCCCCTCCATTTGTCTCCCTCGATAAATTATTGAAGCTATTTTCTCTCAGATATATGCGTGCATAAAGTTAAAGAGTTATCGCAATGTCAAATGGTCTGGGTTGATGAAGACGGTTTCCTCTTGCGACCATTAGGTATTAATATATTTCAAGTATAATGAATATTCCTGATGTAATGTTAAGAGGTTATAATCCAAATTGATTGCTGATGTCTTCTTTTTCCTGCCTTAGATCCTGGAAGGTTAATGACAAAGTACTATTTGAGATTTGACACTATGAAACAGATAATGCGGACTCCTGAAAATTGCAGTTTAGAAGATGCACTTCATGTTGTGTGCAGTGCAGAAGAAATTGCATGTGCGGTTATATTTGTAAACAAGAAATTAATAAACAATGCATTGACATTAAAACTTGACAATTCTGCACTGTAAAAATGAAGGGATACAGCTTAGACGCAATGAGAAGAAGCTCTTAAATGAGATCAATGCTGATAAAGATGGACGGCTTCGCTTTCACATTCTTGGAGATAAAGGGAAAAAGAAAAAGCGCATTCAAACAAGAGAAGAAAAGATATTTATTTTAGCCAATGACTGCTTAACTGGTGATCCATCAGTTCATGACCTATCTTTGATTCAGGTGTTGCATTGTAACATCAGTATGTTTTGTTGATCAACATTCTAAAATCTTTAGTGATTGAGTAAACTTGATGCTACAGGATATGAATTCTATATGCTCAAATGGATTTAGAATTGCAAAATGCATGAAAGAGTACTTTGTTTACAAAAGGAATTACAAAGGAGCTGTGTATTCAGCACTTCTAGCCAAATCACTCGACCAGAAACTATGGGATGACAGTCCATACCTTCTGAAACAGTTACCTGGAATTGGGATGGTCACAGCAAAGGTAATATTTATTGATGCGTTGATGTTATTAACGCTAATAATACATATGCACAAGCAACCAGTTGGGGAATGTTCTTATTTTGATGTTCTTTCTAGGCACTGCATTCAATGGGAGTTAAATCGTTTGAGGCACTTGCTGAAGCTGATCCTAGGAGAATAGAGCTAGTGACTGGTCGAAAATACCCATTTGGTAACCATATTAAAGATTCTCTACTTTCTCTGCCTCCAAAAGTTGATGTGAAGCTTGCAGAAATTGAAAACCATATAGAAGGAAAGTCCAAGATAGTAGTGACGTTGGCTAGGATATCAGAGTCAGGCCAGTCAGTTAAAGGACATTATGCTGATATGGTGTGTTATCTGAATGTCTTCTAAGGAGAATTTCTTGCCTATGACAATTAAAATAAGTTGCACAAATTTCTTTCTCACAGATTATTGGTTCAGAGGACAACACTATTCTCTTTCATGAAAAGATAAGGTGATGACTTACTAATTCAGTTTTTTGACTTGATAGTGTACAAGAATTAACAAATCCTAAGAGCAATTATTGATGGTATTGACTCGTTGGTATTATGGCAAACTAAGTATGAAATTGTTCTTTCTCATCTGATCAAGGTTTAATGTTCCCCAAATCGTTACCACAGGGTTGATCAGTTCCCCAGGTACATAATTAACCTTGCCTTTATGTTTTAGTAAAAACTTAAAACAATATTGTAGAGCATTTAAGACTACAAGGGGCAAAGAATTTTAATTTGGAGGATTTTGAGAGCAATGTTTAAAAAAAACATCACTGTACATAAAAGAGATTAAAATATTGGCCATTGTAAATGTGAAAAGGCGGGTTCGAAGTTTTATTGCATGAAACTTTGTAGCAATTTATGATATCTTATCAACTGGATAATGTAAACTGTTAACCTTTAAATAATTACAAATGCAGTTCGAGTTGCTTATGGAAATGAATGAAGTTACACAAATCTCACGGTCACACAAATTTTAGGCTGAGATAAATTTCTTTTTTCATGTTGCAGCCCATACTGTGCAACAATTCTAGTGCCCATTCCACAAGAGAAGCAAACTATCAAAGCTGATTTTATATTTGAGAAATACAGTAAGATGTGGTCAATAGAAGTCTAAATTATATCTTCTCCAGCATAATTTGTCTAAATTGTGCAGTTATCACTCAATAGTTCAGTTTGGTCTATTCAGTTGGCATTGATGTCCACCAAAAGCTTTCCTTAATGAGAGAGAGCAATTCAATTGTGCTTTTGAAAAGAAACAGGAAGCAGGCTTCTTGTCCTCCACCACAAGAGATATATGTTATAGAAGATGACAACATAAATGTACCTCATTTACCAAAAAAAGAACTGTGCACCTTGAGCGTGGCCAAGGATTCCATGTTAGTCGTTTTCCCTTGAAATGCAAGATATAGTTGTTTATGTTCTCCTTGTTAATATAATCTTCAGACCTAAAATTTTGTGTGTTCTATTGCAGTCCAAGTTTCGACCTCTTGGATGAAAGTTTAGATGAAGGTACAACTCCAGAGATGATTATATTGACCTTTATGATTTTGGAAAACATTCTTTCATCTTTCTTCTGCTTTACAGTGGGTTTTGGCAATCGTAATGAGCATTTTTCTTGTAGTGGAAGATGGGCATTTTCTTGAGGTGGAAGAGGAGAAATGCAAAATGATCACGGAGAAAACAGTATTTGACCACATTCGTCAGAAAGCTAAAAGCTTTTCTCTCCTATCTGCATTTGATAACATTCGCTGTCCATCACTAGAGGTCTTTCTTTCAAAAGATAATACCCGTTTGAAGAGGCGTGATCATCATCATGAGATAGTTGTGCTGGATGATGAAGACGGACTTGAAGTTCCTCAACCAAATGGTGTTAATTTGCCTGTTGAGCTCAAAAACGCAGAACAGGATGGCATCCGACCTCAGCTGACTTTAAACAATCATTATACAGCTGGAAGCTCAAATATAGTTGATACAGGTACACCTAGAACGTGTCATGTGATTTAGCAAGTAGTTTTCGCCTTTTGCATATCATGTTATCATTGTTTCTTTCTATCGCAAAAGCTTTTTTTCCTCCCTGAACCTGAATGGAAAACCAACTGAAGAAACTGTTTTTGACCATATACGGAGAAAATCCAATGAGTTTGCACGGATTAATAAGATTGACTATTCGGAATCAATAATCCATAAAACAGAGTTATTCTCAAAGAATAATCCCAGTTCCTTGAGCGCTGCTTTTGGTGTGGCAAGAGAGTCAAATTCCTTGGACATTGACAACGAGAATATTCTTACTTCATATGTGAAAACTGCTGCTGAGGTATGTGCATCCAGTATCCAGGTTGGTACCTGTAAATGTAAAAAGAAATGAAAGATTCTGTGCTATTGATGGAGAACTAAATATTTCTAGTATTTCAAAGCACTTTTCTTTCATAACTTCCATTTATATCCTAACAGTTAGTTTTTCGATGTTCAAGGAGAAAAAACGGTTGTTAGAGGACTCAGATCCCGGAAACTTTGCCGCTAGTAAGAAGCATCGTTGCACTTCCAGAGAATTTATAGAAGAGCAGTCTAGCCCAAGTGAAATGCGAAGACAGTGCTGTTCTATAGAAACCACAGGCCAAAAGGAAATAGAGTCATATCTTGGGTTTAAAAGTGTATTTTCCTTTCTCTAAGTGGAAAGCCGAGTAGCTAAAAAGAGTGTGATACCACCCCCAAACTTGTACTCATTGAAAGAATTTATGATCAAAATCCCTGTGTGCTGCTTCGTGGAGCATTTGGCACATGGCACTGCAGGACAGTTATAAAGAAGTTCGCTACCCAAATAATCTTGGCCTCGAGTCTTTAAATTGGAAACTGAAGAAAAAGAAAACAAACAAACCATATTGATTGCCATATTAGAAAATCCTAAAGGAAAACGTCACTATTAAATATCATAAATTCACCACAACACTTTATTAAAATAAGTTTAAAAGACGCTTATAAGAATTGGTTTAATAACCCCAAATAATTTTCCAATAAACTTGTACAAATGTCTTCCAATATCAGTGGATTTGAATTTAATGCAATTGAACAGTGTAGTCAATACTATGCTTTTGTTTCCTACAGCTCCTTAATTTCTTTCCGCACTCCATGAATTCTTAAAATGACAGTTAAAGTGACTTTCGGAATATATGTTCTGGAAATCTTTTCGAACAGGTTTTTCGAAATTTCACGAGTCAGATTTTCAAAATGAAATTTCTGGAATAGAATTTTTATAATTAGATTTTTATAACAGAAATTCTGGAATCAAATTTTTGGAACACATTAATACATTCAGGAAAAAGTATTTTTTTAATAAGCTTTTACGAACAAACTTTTCATAATGCATCAAATATTTTTAAAAATAAGTTTTCCAAAAAATCCTTGTAGGGATGACAATGTGGGTTAGCTCAATCTATTTAGGTTCATTTGCACTTGGTCCACAAATGGCGTACTTTGACATTTTCATTATATTTATATCCGTACTTTGACATGTACGTTATATCATTTAAATTTTAACACATTTAAAATACATAACACTTGTTTTTTCCACTTATAAAAATTTGGATGTTCATGCAGAAGTCCAGAAGCAAAGTAACCAGTATACATTGGTGCAAGTTTTTTTTTTCATTTTCTTATGCATGTCGTAGGAAAAAACGCGTGGGATGTGGGTCATGCAGGCCAGGCTTTTGCGAGCCAACGAACTCAATATTGTCCTGCATTTTTTGGCGTGCTACGAGCCGGTCTGTCAGACCAAGCCCACATGCCACCCCTAATTATGTGTTTTGGAAATATGTTTAACATCCTTGAAATGTGTTGATAGTAGGGATGACAACGGGACAAGAATGGGTTCACTATCTCAATCTCATCCCTAGAGAAAAATTCATCATCATTCTCATATCCTTGTCTAATGGGTATCAAATTTTTATCCTATCTCCATCCTCATCGGGTAATGAGTATTTACTCGTACCCGCTTTCTTACTATTTCAAAACTAATTAATTAATTAATTTGCCACAACATTTAGCCACGTTCACCATATTAATTACACTATTGTCATCAAATAATATATCCAATTTCTCAACAACATACCACAACCTCTTAACACTAATATACCCAATTTCCCTGAGTAACGCTAATACTTCAAAATAAATCCATCGGTTAGGATCACATGACCAATTACTAGTTTTCCCATCAATATATTCAAATAATCCATCGCTTTGAAAGTGTACACCATGGTGAACCACAACCTTGAATCTTTGGTCAGACATCCCAAAATCAATACAAACAAAAAGCCTATAAAAAATATTAACACTCTTTAAATGGGGGACCGTTTACAGAATAAAAAACGCATTAAAGGTTGGTGGAGACAAAAAACCAACATCATTTTGAACCAAACCCATCATCGAAAACTAACAACAACTCAAATTTAATCGATCCAACTTATGGAAAAATAAAACGCTGCAAAAAACCTTACTTATAAAAATTAATCTAAAACCCTAATCAGAAAGCTAACCTCTTATATGAAGATGCACACAAACTAGGAAAGCAAGTTCACACAACAACAATGTTCTCCAATAGAAACAAATGCCTAATGTACCCACAACCTCCTCAAATGTTCAACGGAAGCAAATGCTCAATGCCTAATTATAAATCCTAAACCCAATTTCTTTTCACAACCTTTTTTATTAGAAATTAAAAAGGAAACTACCAAGTCATAGTAAATTAAGGGACACGTTGTGCTACAATTCACCACATTACATGAATAGTCCATCCTATACATTGTTTTGTTATCGATTTAGACAATGTTAGATAAAAGAACTTAATTGAATGAAATTAACTAAAATTAGAATCAAATGAATATTTAAACTTAAAAGATAAAATAAAAATAATAATTGTGGAAAAAAAATCTCTTTATTTTATATATATAGTTATAGATAAAATTAAAAAAGTATTAACTTTGTATTTTTAATGTATTTTGTAATCTGTATATTTATGATTGAATATTTTATTTCATTTTTATCAAAATAATAAATATTTTTTTTATTAAAATCCCTAAAAAGGTCATGTGAGTACACATAATCAAGTAAGAGGAGGAGAATTACACAGAAACTAGTAAGAGGAGGAGAATAACACGGAAGAAAAGAAAGTGCATCAGGAAGTACCATTGACAATGACGACGGTCGCAGAATCACCGGAATCTGAGACACACTCAGCATACGACGACGACTCCAAAACCAACAATCCTCAAATCTTTAATCAAACGACGCCGTTTATTGATTACGCTGCTGCGCAAGCCCAGCTTTACCACCGGGCCTTCAACGACAGGGTTGATTCAACAATTGATGCTGCAAAATCCCGTTTCGCCCAAATCCGCTCTACCTCTTACGTTCATTTTAACCAGACCTTGGTAAAATCTCTTTCTCTCTCTCTCTCTCTCTCCCGAGGAAAAATTCACAAGGAAAATGACCTGTGTATAAATTTGATTCGCCAATGTATAATTGGATGACATGACTCATTCCGTTGGTTTGTTTGGTTATTCCCTCAAAAGTTTTCGTCATCTCATTTGCATGATTTTGATTTCTGTTGAATGTAGGATTCTTTGGATGACCTCAAGTCTCAGTACAATGCTTATGAAGATCTTTTGTTTGGAAAGATCAAAGGTTTGCATTTTTGTGGTTTTGTTTTTCTGGCGATAGGTTTCTTCTGTTTTCCACTTATGAACTTTCATATTTAGGGTTTTGTGGTTGATGTTTCATTGCAGAGGGTGTACTTGTTGCAGCTTCACATCCGTTGATTACATGTGGAGCTGCTGCTGCCCTGGGTCTTGTGGTACTTAAGAGTGAGATCCTGTGCCTTTTACTAGTGAACTATGAATTGGATTCTTGCTTAGGGTATCTGTTAATTTCTCCTTTAACTGTTTTTATTAATTTCCCAAATTGTACTGTCACAACAATTTGTCCTGTAACACTTTAATCTTCGTAATGTATAAATTGGGTGACGATTTTGTATTTGAGGGAGTAATTTGGTGCAAAAAATCATTGGAGGAATAATATCTGTCATTAGTTTTGCTACAACAATGTTTGGACTTGGTAATTCCATAGTCTTTTGGGGCACTAAATTGAGGGTATACTCTTGATTTTAAAGCTGATGGTATCATTTCTGACTATACCTTATGTTAACTGAAACAATGTTATTGACCTTTTCCTATTTGTCCTTATGTTATTCTATTAGAAAAAGATTATTTATTTTTCTTCAAATTTGGTTATCTTGTAGGGCCTAGACAGGTCTTGTACTATAACACTTTGCGCCTTTTGGTCAGTGAAGAGGTGAGTAATGACCTCATTATATCTGTTGACTTGTCAGGGATAAAGAAGGAGGATTTTAATTTAATTAATCATGACTTGTATGTTTATCAAAGAGGGTCGAACAGATTTCATTACTATGTTTTGTTAGAAATACCATCCCTTGAAAAATGCTGTTGAATATAGACTTCAAATTTGTTGTGTAACTTTTGTTGGACTTAAATGGAGGCAGGGGAAAGAGTAAGTCAATCCTTAAAACAAGAACGTAAAAAGGGTAGAAGGAACATTCTTTATTAATGAACATGCTTTATTTGTACTTTTCCTTTGTAAACTTTTTACTTTTTGTTTATGGTTTAATTACTATTTTGATCCCTATATTTTTGTGTTTTGATTTTTTTTGGTCCAATATTTGTTTTTTGTTCAATAAAGTCCCATTATGTATTAAATTGATTCAATGTGGGACTAGGCATCTCATAATGCTCTGTTCCCTATCTTATTACTATAAATATTAGTATCAATTGAAGTGGACCTCAATATGAGTTGTGACTTGTAATACAAACGAACGTTATTAAACTCATTTTCTTTTTACTTGGTTGTGAGAAATGCTCGCAATTTGTTCACTAGAAATCCAATGATATGCATGTGATGAAGAGCATGCAAATCTGCATAGTAACCTTGATTATACCTTTGGCATTTGTTTTTGGATGCAGTCTATGATTTCTAGAGCCCATGCTGAAATTAAAGAGTTGCGACAATCAATTCAGATTTTAAAGGCTGAAGGTGAAAAGTTGGAGGTAAAACTATATCTCATTTGATATGGGAGTAGTCTTACAGAGCTTGTAATATTTAATTTTCAATATTTCATGCATTAACAGTTTCTATGATATAGATGAAAAACCATAGCATAAAATATTAGCCCATGAAATATTTGGAGACAAAAGAATGGTCAAAAGATTTATAAGTGGAATCAATCCTCACCTGATAAGTTGGTTTTATAGGGTTGAGTTGAGTTAGATTTAAAGTATTTAGTAAGAGAAAGACATAAATACAAGGATTTACTATCACCCAAATCCGTAGAATGTAAATATTCAATATTGAACTCTATTTACATTTTCTATAACATCAACAATCAACGGATAAAGTCCACCAAAGCCTTAGCTAAGAGATTTGGATATTGACATCCGTATAAAATTACTAGGTAGAAATATAAAACCTCTTTTTCAACTGGGTGGAACCCTCAATTTTCCAAAGCATCTTTTCATCACTTCCATCAAAATCCTCTTCTAAAATCCTCCAAATTTTATAAATATTATGTTTGTCATATTTCTAATCAATACAGGGCTAAACAGTGCGTTACACTCATCATAATGATGGTGGCTAGAGACTGTCTTATTGCTGTCTGAATCTTAGCAATGCTAGTGGTTACTATACTAGATCCAAGATAGACTTTGATATCATGTTAGAATTCAATCTTAGGACCAAAATTAGTTCCACAAAATTGCTTAGTGAGGTAAGAATTGCCCAAGCTCTTGGAGGGCTGTATTTTACCCATATATTCAGTTGATGAAATTTCAACACTAACTTCTCAAAACAATTATGATTAGGAGATAGGGTACCCTGCTAATTTGATGTAATGTGGCTAGGGACTCATTGACCTAGTACTTTTACTGAGATAAATGTTGGCATTCTACATATCAAAGGTGATACTTTTACAGGTTGTTATGGGGAGTATGACTTCACACTATCCCTTTAATGTCATGGGTTTGGCCTATGAATTTGAGATAATCTATTTGGCAAGTGAGTGAATTACCCAAACAGACTTTAAAGTATATGTTAGAAAAAAGAATAAGAGGGGGGAATTTGTGGGTCTTGGGTAATTATGGGGTTTGATTAACCCACAGGTAAAAGTAACCCTCTTGGCTCAGCTAGGAGGGTTATCTCTCTGTTTTGTGTAATAGACCGGAAACCCAGTGTGAAAGGAGAGTGCTCTTTTGGGTACACTTGTGTTCTAGTCTTTCTATTCTTTAGTCCAGTAAATCATTCTTTCTTTCCAAATTTTTCTCTTTGGTTCTTGGAAAGACTCGATTCTTTGGTTTAAAGAAAGGAATTTAACCATATCCTCACTTTGACTGGTACTTTTGTTCAAATATTAATGCTATACTTATTGTTTTCAGAAGAGTGCAATACATGCAGAGGAGCAATTCTTACATGGAAGGACGAAACTCAGGTTTACAACTTTTGGAAGAGGAGCCGAATGATTTTGTATTTATGCATTGATAACAATAATTTGTAAATATTTCTTATTTATAATAACAGACAAGCAGGAAAGCAGATCCGGAATGTGATTCATTCAGCACACAAAATTGAAAGACGAGCACATGGTAAGCAAAATATTGTAAATTTTTTTGGAAGGATACCCAACCTAATAAGTTGGTAGAGGAACCTTTCACTTTTGGTTTTTATGTTTTGGCTTGGTCTTGGTATGCTAGGTTTGAAAGATATCCTTGGAGAACTCCCTAAAAGAGAAGCATCCCTTTTCCGATCACAGGTAATTATTCTGTTGGCAGAGTCCGGTGTCTCATTGCTTAGGTTTACATGAAAGCTTTCAAGAGCTCAACCCATGAAATCGCATCATGAAATAAGTAAACTTTTTTATTTTTACTTTTATTTAGACATTCTTAACGTGAAATAATTGTAGCTATAATATATAATAATTTAATACATACTTTCAAGACCCAATCAGGCGTTAGCTTAATTATATGATCGGGCATAGCTCAACTTGTGATTATTTAGATCTTTTCCGTATGTTATTTCCTTTTTAAAATTGAAAACGAGTACATATTCAGATTAAAAAGCATGCTGTAAATACCTAACCTAATCCCAGAGCCATGGGATTTACTTGCATAGATTTGTGGTATAAATCCAAGTTGAGAGAATCTTGAAACATTTTTCTTATCATATTTTGATTCTTATTGGTATACATCCATAAAATGGTTTTGGAATTTAGGATCTAGCAAACTAAGTTGATGAACCAAAATCAAGCCATAGAAACATGACCTGTCTTTGTCTTGTAATGGTCTAAGAATAAAATTAATCTAATTGGATCACAAAAATCAAAATATAGAAATAGGTATGAAACCCCTTTATTCTGTACGAATGAAGAATAAACAAAGTAAACCATAGAAATGTAAGATAAGAACATAATATTCAGTAGAAATGATTTAGAATCACAAAAGAAGGCAAGAACCATGTGGAACTCATGGATCAAATCTTATGAACAAAAATGGGTATAAAACTTATATTTGGGCTCCAAAGACTTTCAATCAAATTAACAACAATTATCAATAGAAAACAAAAATATGGAAAGCATTAGAAAGTAATGAGCACACAACATGAAGATAGCCAATATCTCTAAAGCTGAAGCTTCTAAGCTCAAATTCTCTGATGAAGAATGCCAAAAATATTTGAGGTTTGTTAGAAGTGGGTTTTAAGCCATGTTAAAGGTGGGTTTTAAGCCTAACTCAACCCCACAAAACCGACTTACAAGGTGAGGTTTGCACCTCACTTAATACTATGAAATTTCCTTATCTCTAGTCGATGTGGGACTTCCAACACACCCCCTCACGTCGAAGTACATACATCTCGTGCGTGAGACTAGAAATTAATTGGTGGTCTGTTAGCGGCCCGATAGTGAGCAGAACAGAATGTCTAAGAAATCTTGCTAGGATAGTCTTTTTTGTAAACAATGACTCTGATACCATGTTAGAAATGGGCTTTAAGCCTAACTCAACCCCACAAAACCGGCTTGTAAGGTGAGGTTTGCACCCCACTTATATATATATATATATATATTATGAAATTGCCTTATTTTTAGTCGATGTGGGACTTCCAACACACGCCCTCACGCCGAGGTATATTCATCCCGTGCATGGGACTAGAAATGGGTGATTCGATAGCGGCCCGAGATAGCATGTAGAACAGAATGCCCAAGAAAGTTCGCTAGGATAAGCTTTAACCTGGTTCTGATACCATGTTAGAAGTGGGTTTTAAGCCTAACTCAACCACACAAAACCAGCTTGTAAGGTGAGGTTTATCTCTAGTCGATGTGAGACTTCTAACACACCCCCTAATGCCGAGGTATATACATCTCGTGCGTGGAACTATAAATTAATGGGTGATCCGTTAGCAGCCCGATAGCAGGTGGAACAGAATGTCCAAGAAATCTCGTTAGGATAGGCTTTTTTTTTTTTTTTAAACCATGTCTCTGATACCATGTTAGAATTGAGTTTTAAGCTTAACTCAACCCCACAAAACCGACTTATAGGTTGAGGTTTGCACCTCACTTATATACTATGAAATTGTCTTATCTCTAGTCGATGTGGGACTTCCAACAAGGTTGAATCCCCCAGCCGTCAACAACTTGCATCTCACAATCCGTGGAAAGTAAAAGCCCATGGATAATTGACTCAAGTGCTTTTGACCAAATTTTTGGTGATACCTCTTTGTTCTCAGCCCTTTCTTTTCCAAAAAATCCTCATTTCATAAACTTAGGCAGTGGTTCTAAAGTTTCCACACAAGGAGTTCTTCAAGTTTCCCCCTTCTCTTTCATTAAATATAAAATCTGTTCTTTTTGTTCTTGGTTGGCTTTAGAATCTTTAAGTCAATTAACCAAGTCTTTGAATTGTTCAATAACCTTTAATCCCAATTCCTTTGTTATATAAGAACGTGGTATGGAGCGACCGATTGAGAAAGACATGAATCTAGAGGTTGGTACTATTTTGGAGCTAGTCATCATGTGTCTTGTTTTTCATCTCCATTTGCTAAACTTTTACATGATTGTTAGGGACATCTTCACTTATCAAAATTAAAAAATGATCATTGAACTTCATAGTCATTAGATGTTAGAATATGACTATGTTAGCTAGGAAAACATGCTAGATCTTCTTTTACTAAAAAGTTTTAATCAAGATGTAATTATGTTTTTTTAGTCATTCTTCTAACAGTTAGGGACCAAGTTGTGTCTAATCTTTTAGTTTTAGATATTTTGTTATTTTCATTGATAAATATTCCAGATGTACATGGATTTATCTTATGAAAAATCATTCTAAACTATCTTCTATCTTTACATTCTTTTTTGAATGAAAATAGAAATCAATTTGGCCAAGTAATTATAATTTTAAGGAGTGACAATGTCAAATAGTACTTCTCTAATTTCTCTGCAGCTTTAAGTTCACTTGACATTTCATACAAGGTCAAATGATCCTCTCTTTCATGTTTCTCCCGCGTTTTTGGTTGTGTATGTTTTGTTTATGATTTATCTCTAGGATTGGATAAACTCTCTGCCAATGTGGTTAAATGTATCTTCTTGGCTATTATTAACTTCAAAAAGGGTATTGTTTTTACTCTTAGAAAACCAAGTACAATATGTCTGCTAATGTCACAACTTTTGAATAGACTCCTTTCTTCTCCTCGTTTGTCCAAGATGTTTTCCGTCTACTAGGTCCTCCGTAGACCATTAGTTGAGTTTGGTGTTCCTCATGCTCTCGAGAATCCCATCCCTAGTCAAAATCCTCTTGAATCATCATCACCTCCTCTTATTACCTACCAATGTAAGATCCAAATGACTAGTCCAATGCTCCAAGGTGAATCCTCTTCATCACGTTCTTCTCAATCATCACTCAATACCACAACTCCTAGTAATGATGATTCAACTTAGTGCATTTTCCTCCAGAATGGTACTGGTTCTACATGTAATCCATATCCAATTTATAATTTTCTAAGCTACCATAGGATGTCTCGTTCATATAGGTCTTTTATACCATTTGTGTCTTCTATTACTATTCCTAAAAATGTGAATGAAGTACTCTTAGTTGACCAAAATAGCACATGGGAGTTAGTTCTCCTTTTGTCTTGGAAGGGGACAACAAAATGTCAGTGGATTTATGCAATTAAACTTGGCCCCAGTGGTGAAGTTGATATTCTCAAAACACACTTAGTTGTTAAAGGATATACTCATATCTATGACCTTGATTATGGTAATACTTTTTCTCTAGTGGCTAAAATGACTTTTCGTCTTTTCTTTGCCATGGAAGTTATTCACCATTCGCCACTTTATCAACTGAATATTAAAAATACTTTTCTCGATAGAAGAAGTCTACATGGAACAATCTTTTGGGTTTGTTCCTTGAAGGGAGTTTGGTTTGTAAGTTTCATTGCTTTCTATGGTCTCAGTTAAAAGGTGTTGTAATCTCTCAAAGGAAATATGTTCTAAATATCCTAAAAGAGACAAGTATGATTGATTATTGACTAGCGGATAGTCCTATGGGTCCAAATAAGAAATTAATGACAAAACAAGTATTCATTGGCATTACCAGTCCTTGAGATTTTAATAACTTGAGCCAAAAATAATTTTTTATTTCTTTAAGGAAAGACATAAAGATAGACAATAGTTTAGATAAATCTTTCTTTAAATAAACCCAAATACAATGTGAATATTCATCAATAAATGTAGAAAAATATTAAACTCCAAATATGTGACTCGACTTGGACACCAAATTCAGACTAGACAAAATTACATCTTGTTTCAGTCATGTTTGGAAAGGATAGGAAATATTTTCTTCAATATGGAAGTGTGGATGACCCAAGTGATCATACAAAAGTTTGGGAGTCTTTTACCAATTAGTTGACCCATACCACACTCCCTCGTAACAATAGAATTGCCATAAAATCTTATTGGACAATTTAATGACTTAGTTAACTGACTTAAATAAGGTTAAAAGGGAGAGTAGGGACAAAAGGAACACCCAAGGAAGAAATGGAAACTTGCCCAATTCCCTGGAAAGCAATTTTAGACATATTCGCTCAAGTAAGAAAATGAGGAACTCTTGGAGACGAAATGGAAGAATGAGGCAATTATACCGAAATTATAATGAGAAGCACCCGAATCAGTATCTATGGACTCTAAGTTTCCACGGTTTGAGAAATGCAAATTGGTGTCATAATCATTTCTTTGGTGGAATCGCACTTGGTCTTTTGGAGGTATTGCATGTTTCTTGTCTTCTATTGTCCCTCCACCTTTGGTCTTAATTTATATCTGTCTCATAATGAATTATATTTGTGGATGTTGTTTTGTAATTTAAAAGGATGATTTCCTTGAACTTTACTTGGTCTCATGGTTGTCGTTTAACCTTCCTCGCTTTCTGCTTCTTGTTTGGTCCCAATCATAATGCTTGACAGACTAGTGTTTGAGCCTCTGCTGGGTTCAGGCTGAAAATTTGGAATAATAACTTCGGTTGAAAAATGAACTACTCCTTTGCTTTCATGCCGAGCCATCACTATGTTAATATAACAACTTTCTTATATGGAGTTTGCGACTAATAACAGCTATTAATGAATAGAGTATTAACAGACTTTGATTTTGGTGATTTAAATTTTTTACTGTCTGGTTGACAGGTTTCCCAACTTGCTTCTGAGGCAAAGAAAGAAAAAAGTACCTTGACCAAGGAGATCTCCAAAATTAGCAACTATGGCATCTCGGTTTGAGAGACTCTGCTTCAGCATTTTCTAATTTACGTGCATCTTAGTCTTCTGATCACGAGCATGATGTCTGGTGATCTTTTTCAGGACTAACAAAGTTCTGTTGTTATATTATAATATATAATATTTTTAATCCCTACGGTTCGTGAAGTTTTCCTGAGAGGGAGGTTTCATGCCCACAGTAAAGAGAATGTGAATGAATACGCATAAAGTGACAACTTCACAGATATGAAGTTTTGTGCGGTCTCTCTTTTCACAATTTATAAAGTTCAGTAGGCTACGGTGACACTGTAGCACAACGCATAAGTATGACTCATTTTACATACATATTGGGAATGAGCATATTGAATTTGTTATAAATCAATGAGCATGACTCAGTTGAAATCACGTCATTTGACATTTTGGAGTTGTTACAAGTTACAAATCAATGAGCATTGGCTCTGGTTACAATTGTTGAACCTCGCCCTGAGTTGGGAAATCAGTCTCATGATGGGGGAGTAACAAGAAAAAAGTTATGACTTCCCATAGTGAATGTGTTATTAGTTATTTGTTTTCATTTAATTTTTTTTCTTTTTTTTAAATGTTTTTAGTCAATTCAATTTTTATCTTGTGCAAAAAAAATATGTTTGTTTAAATCATTTACAGTTTTAAGATCAAATTTTACTGTAAATAAATGTTTTGTAATTTTAAATATTTAATAATTAAAAAATAATTTGAATATTAAGAGAGAGAGTGAGATTTTTTTAATTCTGTTTTATTTATCAAGTTTTCTTTTATGTTGAGAATAAAGAAAATAAGTATAAATCACACATAAGGTAATCTATTTATAATAGAAGTACAAGTAAAAAGAGTAACTGAAAATAAAAAGACTAAATAGAAGATATTGTTTGATATCGTGGTTATCAATATCTTAATAATATCAAACAATATCTAACATTTTACAATTTTAAATAAATAAAACGATTTCAGAAGTTAAAAAATTGTTATTTTTATAAACTTCTTATCCCAGCAATATATCTCTACATTTTTAATTTCCCGAAATAAATTACTTTTTAAATTGTTCATTTAAATGCAATGTAAAGGTAAATTTGAGCTTTAAAAGGAAACCAAACATAGACTCTCTTCTTTAACTTAGTTTGATATCTTGAATCCTAGTTAATTTTTATTTATTTATCTTTCTTTATTCTCAAATTTTCATTTCGTTTTTTCCATCTTAATTGTTTGTTTTAATAGACATCATAGAACAATGTTACAAGCATGTACAACTGATTTGTTTTATTCTGCAAGGACGGTTTTATTCCTCTCCACTCTGATTTGTGTTTTCAAATTGATGATGATGAGATGGACGGAAATGCACCAGAATAATTTCCTCATGCGCCTCTATTTTTTTTTAATGTCTGTTTTGCTCTTTTTATTCTATAACTACCTTCAACCTCCATTAATCTTCATTGTGCCCATCTTCGGTGAGTTCATGTTTGGATGTTTTTGGAAAAAAGTCTTAGTTCATGTTTTGATTAAGTGTTATACAGACAATAAAGTACAAAATGTGATTAAACTATATTTGTAAGACAATATTTTTGTTCACAATAGATAATGTAAGATGCAAATTTCTTTTCTATTAGATGATGTAAAATTGTGCAGATGTTTCTTAAATTTGATAAGCAAAGTGTTTGCTTATATGTATAGACTTAAGCTAACATAATACTTCACAAATATTGTTATACTTGTTCTATGTTGTAGAAACGCTCATTTTCTACATTTACTAATTTTTTTTTAAAACTTTGTCATGTTAGCAATTTCTTAGAAAAATGAGCTAAATTTGTTTCACATCGACAACTCCTGATACTTGTTTTTATCAAGCTTTTGAGAGACTTTTTGTTATGGACAAATCAATGTTTTACACAGTTTCTTTTGATCAAGGCATGATAAGTTCAACTAGCTATTGAGATGTTGCTTAGAGGAGTAAAACATATAGTGCATGCATGGAGGAAATTTAATGTAACCTTTACATTCAAGTTGTTCAGACACAAGGAAGACATTCTTATGAGTTGTAGTTGCTCAAAGCTAAAAGAAATAAATTTGCAATGACATAAAATCATTCTTCAAAGAGAAGAAAAATAATCTTTTCAGCCATAATTTGTGGAAGTGTTGAAATGCTGTCAAAATATTTTTTCTGTCCTAAAAGTTTTGTAAGATAATTATTGTGTTCATTTAGCAAACTAGAAAAGACAATTTAAACCTTATAAATGTCAAAAAACATGATCCCTCTTTAGTGAGCTATCATGTGATCTTTTGATAATATCCTAGACAAATCTTTATCTTAACAGTGGCTATTTGTTAAACAACACTTAAGGTTTGACCATAACTTACTAAGTGTTTAAAGAATACACGAGGGGATAACCAAGAGTGACTATGTTATGAAATAATACTCATACAAGTTAGCAAGGAGTGACTACAACTCGAAACAATACTCGTGTTGTAACTTATAATGTTAGTTTGCATAGTAAAACTCAAATTGTTGATTAAGAAGTGGACATAGTTTGTGCTATCAAACGAACTAGTATAAAAATAAATTAATATTTTCCTTCTTCCTTATCCTCTTTAAATTACATGTTATTATATTTGCATTAATCTAAGAAGGAGAAGTTTTCAAACTTAGATTTTGAGAAAAGCGTTTGACAAATCATTTGTCAAGTACAAAATTAATATTTGACTACATATCATTTGATGAAATTTGTGAAAACTACAAAAATTTTAAAACACAATTCAGTCTTTTTTTCTTATGTTTTACTTCTTTTCACATATGATGCAAAAGTTAACTTGGAGGGATCTTGGAAGTATTAAACTCGTTATGCTTGTGAGAACCTAGAAGATGGTTTAAGAGTATTATGGATTTTAAAAGATGACACTAGAATATTTTAATAGTAAAAGATTGTATTAACATTTTATAAAAACCACTTTCTCTCAAGATTTCTTTGCAAAAATTCTCTCCAAATTTCTAATCCCATTATTCATTCTTTTAAAGATAAAAAACTATAGGATCAATGCTAGTGAAGACCTCTACACATACATCTGACCAAAGTGAAAAATAGAGTCAGTTCACTTTTTACTTTTTTTAAGGTTGTTTTGGATTTTTTAGTTGTATGTGACTCAAATGTGCTCAGAGTGAATCTATATTTGGCTATGATCATGGGAGTATGTTTAGAATTGTTATTTGAGCTTTAGTTTTATAGTTAGGTCATCTTGTGAGAAATAGAGCTTTAAGGAGAAATTGTGAAATAGGAATTGTTTAACCAAGGTAAGAGGAGCTAATATTAATTTTTATACATTTGGTTCATATTGTCTAAATTGAATGTATGGTAATATGGGATTTGAATTGTTAATTGGTACACTTGCAATTGTTGATTTGGTTAATGTGTGTGATTTCACTAAACAAGTAATATTTGTTTGAATGGTTAATTTAACCTCTGAATAGTGAAATTTTGGTTGAATCTATAGAGTGGTATATTTAGCCTCTAATGAGTCATTTTGACTAAATTGGTATTGATTATGATTTTGTATAGAGGAGGAAAACTCTCATTAGAGTTATGGCTACCATCTCCTATAAGACCCAGACAAATTAAATAAATATTTACTTAATATAATGTAGGTAAAAGGATCTCTAAGTTAATTAATGCGGAGAGTTAGTATAGGGAACAATACTAGCTTAAGTAATTGAGAGTACTTGATTATGTTGAAAGGACTAGGGTTTGTGTCCTACATATGCCAATAGTGTGATATTTTAGTTATTTGATTTATTTTGTGGGCATTAACACGTGGAATGGTGTCATAATCATAAATGTGCATGAAATGTCAAAAAAAATGTAATGGTGTGTTGGGTGTGCATATGCTTGGTATTTGGGTGGATGTGAGTTTGAACCTTGGCTAGCGTGAAATAGTCCTTATTTTTACGTTTTGATTATTTTTGGCACCTAGGAGATGATAAAAAATCCTAGCCGTCTTAAAGAGAAGCAAGAGGGGCAAAGAAACCACCATGGTAATAGCACTTGAATGACCATCACTCATTTTTATTCAATTTGCGTTTTTATTTAATTTTAGTTAATTTTAGGTTGAAAATTGATTATAAAGAGAAGAATAGGGTTTTGGGAGGGCCATTTTTGGTTAAGCTGGTATAGGAGAATATTGAGAGCACAAGAACTGAATCTAGGGGGAACTAGAAGGAGGAGAGAAGGACATCTTTTTGATAAGAGATTGAGGGTAGGTCCAATTCAGTGTAAGAAATAAATCTAGGAGCACTTTTGGAGCGAGAATTCCAAGTAAGAGGAGTTATTTTACGTGTTTGAAATATTATTTATGCATTTCGTGGTGTGATGGATACATGAAAGTTTTCCCTCCTTTTTCTTCTCGCTGTTTTTCGCGTTTATGGATTTTTGTCTAGAAACCGCTTGGTGGTGTTCATGTCCTGCTAGACGATGCATGGGGTGTGATGAAAAATTATGGGTTTTCCCAGAAGCTGCCGAGTGGGACTAAGGGCCCGCCAAGTGATGCGATACATCACTTGGCGGTACCTAGTTTGTTGCAAGGCAATAACCATAGACCAATAGCCCTTTTGTGGTTGACTATGTGTAGTGCGAGTTGGGTGATTCTTTTAGAGTTGATTTGGGCTGATGTATGTACTAATGGAATAAAATTGGACCAAGTGTACTATTGTGGGTTGGATGCACTAATATAATTGGCTAGTTATGTGAAACTTGATTTTTGGGATGATGTATTGGGTAAAGGAATTAGTGTAGGTGCTACCTGATTTAATTATATGATTTTGCATGAGTTATGACCTTATGTGGTAGTTGGTTTTGAATTCACTAAAAGCATGATTCTTCCTTTCCTGGATTCAAGTTACAATTCATCTGATCCTATGTGTAAGTGCATGAACATGTAGTGATGCTAAATTAATTTTGGTATGATACATTGGACTAAATGGGATGTGGCAAGTATTGTTTGAGACTATGAATTACTATAGGCATGATTTAGTGCTTGCTTTATAATTCCCATGAGCATGGTTTTAAATTGGGGGAATACATGAGAATGTGTATGATTGATGTGTATGAGGTGTAATAATGAAATTTTAAGCCATGTTGAAATGCATAAACTAGTATTTTGGATTTTGGAGGTGTGTGCCTTAGATGGTGGGATGTTAGGATCTGTTTTGAGGTGCAAAAACCAGTTATTTCACGCGACTGGTATAGTACCTAACGATGTTGTTGGACCGCCAGGCAATAGGTGAACTAGGGAGGCCCATGGGAAGTGTGGCGCCCGACAACATTGATGGACCACCAGGCGGTCTACGCTGCAACATCGCTTGGCGGCACTTACACTATGCCAAGCGATAGTGTAGTGACAATGTGCATTTGTGTTACTGTTTGCATGCTTCGTTGTCATGACCTGGTCTAGAATATGCTTGGATAAATTACGAGCGAGGAGGTTCGTAATGGAGTTGGAAACACGTGATTAATATGGACGGGGAGGTTCGTATTAGACGTACTCCTATGTGGGGATGCGAGTAGGGAGGTTCGTATGTTTCGTGCTCACACTTGAGGCTGCTATGAGAGGGGAGTTTCGTAGCAAGTGTTCACGCGTGTTAGACTACGAGTAGGGAGGTTCGTAGAGTTGGACTACGAGCGGGGAGGTTCATAGAGTTGGACCACGAGCGAACATGTTAGTGGAAGCATTGGAATCCCTAAGACCAAGGTTGAGTATGTATTGATCTCATATAGGACAAGTTGTTGATATTGAGGGTTTTACAAGACTTATGGTGATGGCTTTGGGGAATAAGACATGTTGAGGCCCATTTACGAGTGGTTGCTCGTAGTGGATTGTAAACACGTGGTGATCACGGGTGGTAGACTAGTGATGTTGGAAATTTTGTGTGCTTGACTCGTTGAACAAGTTACTTAGTCATTTAGCGAGTGCCTTCCTAGAGGAATGAGTAAGTGAACTTGTTGAGCGAGTCTGCTAATAGTGGTATTGATATGTGTTTTGAAATATGGAGAATCTTTGAGAAATGATTATACTGTGGAATGGTTGTGGTTTTAAGAGAATGAAATTATGATAAAGAGATGAAATGAATTGTAAATTGATATTGTATATATTGCATAAATATGGTGTTCCTAAGGAGGAATGCTATATTAGTTAATATAGTCTTATGCGTTGAGTAAGGATCCATCCATATTGTGAAATCATCCTAACTATACTAAACTCAGACTTATATAGAGGATGGCGGTAAAAGTTGAGGGAGGTTCTTATAATGGGATATAGAGCGAGAGACCCCTTTTGTGGCGAGCTTATTAGTGAATTTACCCTCACCAGGGATTAAGACCTAGTAAACTAGGGTCGGTCGTGACATTTTATTTCATGATTACATGATAGGTGTTTGAATTCACAAGTATCCAATTCAGTGCATAAATAATCTGAATTTGAAGTTTAGAATAGGTTTATCTATGAGTATTTTACAATGTGTTGGTTTTGCTATAAATGTATGATTTAATTGAGTGTTAGTAGTTGTGATATATATATATATATATATATATATATATATATTTGTGGATTTTGGATGTTAAAAATTATTATTAGCTTACCCTTTCTTTTCTTATTGGTTTTTATGTTTTTCTTTTGCTATGGTCGCTCTTATGGCATGGGTAGATGAGGCTGTAGGTAGTAGTGAGGCTAGACAATAGGAGTTTGTTAGAAGTGGGAGCTAAGATGTAATAGATATGTATATAGATTTTATATATTTTGTGTAATACTAGTCTCTCCTTTTGTAGTAATCCATAAAGAGAATTAGTTTCTTTTGAAAAATTTTAACTATGAGAGGATTGTAATTACACTTTATATGTATCTATGTATGCCTTATGCTCATTTGACTAGATTTTCTTAATATAAATAATGCATGGAATCTAGAGATAACATTATTCTATTTTCGGGGTTTTTACATTTATGGTCTCAGAGCAAGTCTATTCTTAAGTGATTTGTGTGTTTCAGTTTATTATCCTTCTCTTGTGTGTGTGATATGTGGTTAGAATAAGTCTAGTCAGAGTTTAAGTTAGCTTATGGATGGATTGTCTTTTCTCGTTTGAACATAAGTTATGGCACGTATGCCACCCCTTCTCCACCTCCCCCCTCAACTTGCATGCCTAGTTTTGTAAGGGTAATAGAAATCATGGTTGCAACATTGCAGCAGCAGAGTGCCTACATGGCACCACAAAACCATGTTGCATTACAACGGATGGAAGCTACAAGGCTAGCAGTCAAGGCCTTCCAACAATTGAATATGGTTGCCTTATAACAATTAGAAGTTACTAAGGTACCTTTTGTCTTGTTTTATCCTCAAGTTTAATGTGTTTTGTATTATTTTGTATTTTAGTTGTTTTATACATGTTTTACCTCTAATCTTTTTGTTTAAGTATGTAAAAATAAATGAATAGGGAGCGATTCTAGAGGAGAAAAGCAAGAAAGAACTCAAAAGAGCATGTTTAGGACAAGAAATGATCAATTTGAAGCAAATACCTGCGTTGGGCGCCACTGGGATCATGCCCAGTGCTTCATTTACAAACGGTTGTCAAACTGCCTAGAGTTGAGCAACACATTTGTAGGGCTAAGCGCCACTAGCCCTTGCACAAGTAACGCTGAGCGGTGGAAAAGTGGCATTGGGCAATGGAAAATGGCATTGAGTAGTGGTTTTCCAGAGAGCCCCTTCTGCATTTTAATTAATGGTGCTCAGTGGTGGCATCACTTACATGTCAAAATTGAATATTTATTCATGTTTTCCTCGAGGTTTTGGGACATTCTCTTCCTCACACACTTTCTCTCCACCTAGAGCGACCATGAAAGGCTATTTAGAGTGTTGGGAAGCTCTCCTATTTGCTCTTTGAGGTTTCAATCTTCATCTATGGTGTTCTCCCACTTTTGGGGTTGATGAGGGAGATGATATATTAATTGGAGATGGAAATGCGAAGTGGAAGCGCAATTGGAGCATGGAGTAGAGGCAAAGAACCTTTGGGAAAGGTGTGCATCTCTCTTTGGTTTCAATTTCTTCCTTATCTCTTCGATTTGTAAACCCTAGGTTCTCCACCATGGAAAGCGAACCCTATTTGTTGAGATTAGATGTAATGAATTAAATTCTTATGTAATTTGTGTTGTTAATATATATATATATATATATATATATATATATATATATATATATATATATATATATATATATGTATGTGTGTGTGTGTGTGTGTGTGTGTTTGTGTGTGTGTGTGTGTGTGTTTTTCCAATTCAAGTTAGTATTTGATTTCTATACTTAATGCTTGTTATGGCTTGATAGCCAATGGCTCGTTTGTTGGTTCTTAAAGTGTTGAAAAATGTCTTTTGAACCTAGAAATGAATTTGACTACCTAATAGACCCTGTATATAGGAATAAAACATTATTCATTAGTAATATTTAGAATCTTGAACTTAATGCATTATTGCCTGTTGATGATCCAAGGGATTGAACATTAATGAGTTATCATAGGCTCAAAGTCACTAGGAATAGGATTTGAGTAAACTAGTGAGTTGATTTTAACTTGAATATGGAGTTGAAATGTTTGTAAATGCCTGCGAATGAAGTGAACGAAATCTAATTATGACAATTGTAAGTACTCTATGTTAAATTTCTTATTGCACACCAATTGGTTGATAAAAATACAAAAAGAGTTTCTTTTTGTTTTGGTAATCTTTGTTGTCTAATTGAGTTGTGAATTGTGATAATTGTCATGTGTTGCATAAGTCCCAGTGGAGAGAACGATATTTAATACTTGATACCTACGATCGATGAATTTGTAGTTTTCTACTAACACTCAACCATAAGGTTCCTTAACCTTTTGTGTGGTGATTGAAGGACTTTTTGAAGCATGACCCCATGAAGCTTGTGCCAAACGATGCCCAAGAGAGAGTAGGCTAGCATATGTAGTGTATATGCTAAAAGGGGAGGCACAACACTAGTGGGCAAGCATGAAGATGATGATAAAGGACAAATGAGAGACAATTACTTGGGATAAGTTAAAGTTGAAGTTCTTTGAGGAGTATTTCCCTAATAGCGTAAGCTATGCTAAAGAAGTGGGGTTTTTACATCTTGTGTAGGGGATATGATAATGGTTGAGTATGCGAAAAGGTTTAAACACCTATCCCATTTTTATACTCTTGCCATGAATGAGATACGAAGGTGTAGAAAATTTCAGAATGAGCTCAAACATGAGATCAAGGAGGTGGTAGTGCCTCTTTGTATTTGGGAATTCTTAACTCTAATTGAAAAAAACTTGAGTAGTAGAGAATTTGAAAGTTGAAAGCAAAGTTTAGAGTCCACATGTAGGAGGACCGTCTAGGAGTAGGCCCAATCATGATGAGAGGAAGAAACCACACTTCAAGCCTCAACCTTAAAGGACTAGAAACCCCTTCCATCATCAACAACAAAGCGGTATTAAATGTTTTACTTGTGGAGAGACACCATATCATCATAGAGTTCCCTCAAATGATTGACCATAAAAGATGGAATATGTGCAGAAGGGGATGAGCCTTATGCTAGGGACATCCCCAGCACTAGAAGAGCATTGACTCTTGCAAGGGCAACTCAGTAGTAGTACAAGGCAGAAGGGATGCTAAACCCCAGGAAATAGACAAAGTATATGTAGTTTCTGGTGTTGAGGCTTCCAGATTAGGTAACTTGGTTTGTTTATAGTGTTTTATATCTGGTAAAAGCTTGCGTGTGTTGTTTAACTTTGGGGCAACCCACTCATTTGTGTTTCCTGTCTGTGTGATGGAGTTAGGTTTACCTATTAGAGAGCTACAACATGATCTAGTTGTATTGACTCCAACCTCTGGTGTAGTATCAAATCTCTAGTATGTGTTGAATGTCCAATTATTGTAGAGGGACACAAGTTTAAAATCAATTTGATTTGTCTACCTCTACAAGATATAGATATAATCTTAGGAATCGATTGATTATCTGCCAATCATATTCTTATAGATTGTGATTAAAAGAGAGTGTTGTAAATAAACTTTAAAGAGTTGGAGTTGTTGTTTTCACATTAAGTCATGGGTGAGCTGAAGGATGGAGCATCATGCTATGCAATTCTAATGTAGATGGAGGTTGGGCAAGAGAATAAGTAGGTCCAAATACTGATGGTTGAAGAGTTTGCAAATATTTTTCCAGAGTAAATTCTTGGGTTGCCTTCATAGAGGGTAGTAGAGTTCTTAATTGACCTGGTGCTAAGAGCAGGACTAGTGTTAGTAACTCTATACAAAGTGGCTCCTATATAGCTACTAGAAAAAAAATAGATAGAAGAGTTGTTAGACAATAAGTTCGCCATGGGGAGCACCAATGTTACTAGTAAAGAAGAAGGATTACAATTCTATGCATGATAGCCTCTTCCTCAAGCTAGGTGGAGCCAAAGCTTGAAATAATGCTATATAGATGAATGATGCGTGAAAGCTTGGTGTTTGATGTTTGATGGTGGGATAAATGTTGTTTGTGATGTTCCAAGAGAGGCTAGGCCAATTGTAAAGAAATGAATGCTAAAGGGACTTCATGGGATGCTCTAGCAAGTGACTAAGAGACAAGATATGGTATAAAATAAATTTGGCAGTATAACATTGAGCATCTCAAAATGAAAAATACATGGGGAGACACCTCTATTTATAGAGTAAGGTGTCTCCAAAATGGTCCAAAACCTTAGAGTGCTAACATGCACAAAAACCCTAAAAATGTTGTCTTGGTGAAGGACAGCTTGACAAGTGGCACTCTTATTCTCATGAAAACTGAACCAATCATGGAGTGTCATGTGAAAAGCTACTTTATGAAAAACATATCCAATTAGGCAATGGCACATGGCCACTACCTTTGTAAGAGAACTCTTCGTTGAGGGCTTGCCATGTGGCATGTGTGGGACACCTCTCACTAAGCTATCTAGATTAACATAATTAAACATCAAAGAGTTGCTTAAGCTAGGCGTATATGATGCTCCGTACTTAAGCAATTATTTTTTTAAAACCCTACACTACTTGGCCCTTAATACAAGGTCTTCAAAGGAAATCCTACACTATAAGACCCTTAATACAAGGTCTAAAAATGATTCATAATGCCCCAAGTGAAGAGAAGCTTAGCTTCACCTTGTTGAGAGGATGTTAACTCTTCTTGAATTTGTTTAGCCATGCTCTTTGTGATAGGACCCTTAGCTAGGTTGTGCCATCAAAGCTATATGTGGATTACAAGTAATTAAACATGATCACCATCAAGAACAAATATTCTCTACCAAGGATAAATGACTTGTTTGACCAATTGCATGAGGTTGTGGTATTTTCAAAGATAGACTTAAGGTCTGGTCACCTGATAACTTAATTTTCTTTTAATTATCTTCTAAATAAATCCAATATCTTCAACTTTGATAACATTGTTGTTGACACTATCAAATTAACATTACTAAATTGTAACAATTTTAATATTGCCAAGGTAGTAGCCATAAAGCTATAAAAGGTAAGGTCTGCCCTAAGTCATCTCTCAACAAACACAAAATTGATTTCTATCAAATTAGTTTCTTATAAAATCTATACTAAAGGATTAGTGAAATAAAATAAAAAATAATAGAATAAGATAAAGATAAATAAAATAAATAAAAGATTAATTAATAGAATAATAAATGATAAAAAGAAATGAAATTGCAAAAAGATAAAAAGGGACTAAAACACTAATAAAGAAAATAGGTTGATTCCAATGGTTTTTTAAAATAGGATTCATCATTGGTTATCTAAAGATTATTATTCAATTAATTATTGTTTTAGATTTTCAAATTAATTAATGTTAAGTCTTAATTAATTTGTTGGTACTCTCACTATTAATTAAAGTATATTCTGAATTAAAAATGAGAATGTTTTAGATTATTCATAGTAAATTCGACCAAAGTATAGTCTAACATTCATAGTAAATTCGATCAAAGTATAGTCTCAATCAAATTCGACCAAAGTATAGTCTCAATTAAAAATCCTGTATGTTATTTTATCTCTTTATCAAGTAAAAAGCTAATTAATCAAAGTACAATTTTGATTAATTCTTGTTAAAAATTTTACATTTAATCAGAATAAAAAATAAAATAATAAACAAATTATTTCATTTTAACTTCAAAATCCATTATGAAATTGCAGCAGAACGATTACTGCTTAACATTGAATGGATGGTAAAACTAACATAAGAAAAAATAGAGGGAAGGACGTGAAAGAAGAAGGATAGGTCAAAATTAGTCCCCCGACAAGGATTCCTAAGCTCCATTAATGGTTTCCCTATGTCTCTATATAGAAATTAGAATGGACTTTGTTTCTGGTTTTTTGTTGTCGTAATCTTCTTTTTGATAATGTAATTTCCTCCAATTATATCTTCCAAATAAATCCAATATCTTCAAGATATATTTGGTTGTTATGGAGATATGCAAATATTTACGAAGATATTTTCAGAAAAAGATTTGACAGCCATTATCTTTTGATACTTTGTGATATAATTATATAAGATAATTATTTAAAAATATAAAAAATCTAAAGATATATTTGTCTCAAATTATCTTTTATCATAAAGATTATTAAATTATCAAAGTCATTTTTTTTTGTGGAAAAAAATATAGAAAACTACAACATCCATTTTTTGTTGCTTGTTACCCCTTTTGGCTTAGCCAAATTCAATTTGGTTTAGCTAAAATGGTTTTTCAAAAATCACTGTTTCTTCACTTTTTCATGTTTTTCTTCTCTTCTTCATGAGATCTTCAATTAATTTAATTAAGAATGTGGATAAATTAGATTCATCAAATAACATTAGCAACGATTCAACACAATGTATTTTATTTTTTAATAAGTGGATATAATATATGCTAGCTAATTTTCTCAAAAGTTAATGTGCATGCAATATTTAAACATTGATGTTTGTTTTCTAAGAAGAGTGTATGGAGACATGTAATTTTGGATCTAGAAAATTTGTTCATATTATTTAACAAAGGTAAAGGAAAAAGAAGAAAAAGGAAAAAAAAAAAAAACACAAGGGATTTCACATGTGGAGAAAAATGTCCAATTATTTAGTATAAACTTGTGAGTTGGTTTTTACAAATGATTAATCTACAAACATGAAGTAACAAGAGTTGGAGAAAAACAAAATCCAGCCTTCTTTTTTAACAAGCCGAGATCTTTTTAGAACCTTTAATGCCTCCAAAATGCATCTATGTAGGTATGATAGTAGCTTTGCGATTTGATATTTGCTGGAAATGGAAAAATGAAAAGCCCTTGACCTTGTTACTTAAGGATCTAAGGTTCATGCAAGGGATAGAGAATAAACTTGTAACACCCCAAATTCGGATGTCACATTTTGGTATCAGAGCCAGATTTTCGAAAAAAAACTTTGGAATTGTGGGGAGTGAGCTCATCTAATTGATGTTGTCTGATTCTAATTAGTGTTGTATTACATGAAAGGTAAATGTGATAGTTTGGTTGGATTTAAGTGTTGTTCAAATTTTGGTTGTTGGATTTGGGAGGTCTGTAGTTGGAAATATGGGTCACGTAAAGTTGTTATTTTATTATTTTTTTCTCTGGTTTAACTTGTTTTATTCAGTGATATTTACATGATACGTAAGGTATGATTGGTGACATAGGTGTGATGCATGCTTGAGTTGGATGCTAGTTTTGGTGAATGTTGTGGTAATGAAGCATGTTATACTTGATTGTGTATGTGATGTACAATATGAATTCTCACATATCTGTAAAACCAAGTTGCACTTTTACCCATAGGACTTTGGTGAGTCGTGTGAGATGGGATTTTGTTCTACTATAAGACTTTTGCCTAAGCTTAGTAAGAGTGCTCTTGCTAGGTTTTAGTGAGCAGGTAAGGGGTGTTGGTTGTAAGTCTTAGGGAAAGAAGGTGAGAAGTTCTCTCCAAGAGGCGCTGGTACGCAAGGTGAGAAGTTCTTTCCAAGAGGCGTTGGTGTGTAGGAAATAAAAATGGTTGGGTATGAGAGAATGTTATACTATGTGATGATGGGTGAATTAGGTATTATGTTGAGTCAGGATAAAATGGTTTCTTTTAGCCATAAGTCTTTGACATGAGTTTAGCAAGAGTGCTCTTACCCAAGACTTTGTTGAGCGGGTAGAGTTGTTGCTTGTAAGTCTATGAAGAGTAGGGGAAAGACTCTTTCCAAGAGGCATTGTTGTGCAGGATAGGTAGAATGGTGGATTATGAGAGGATGGCATACCATTGGATATTATTTTGTGGTAATGTTGATGATTGCATGTTTTGGTTTTGGGAACATGTTTTGAGTTGTTATCTTGATGGAGTTATGCATATGCTGGGATCAGGCGAGAAAAGTTTTGTGAGGTTCTATTAGGACAAAGCTAAAATGATTTTAGCTTTTGTAAGTTATTGTTTTTCTATATGAGATTTTTTGTTAAAGGTGTGTAATAATTTTATGTTGTTATATAATTATTTAATGGTTGTTTTATTTTTGATAAATTTAAATAATAATATGGATTTTGTATATTTTTTTAGTTGATTTGTGGTTTATAACTTTATTTAAAAATATTATGAAAAGACCTCATGTATAAAGTTACTTGTGAAATAATTTGAAAGGAAAAGAAAAGTTGTATTTAGATTATATTTTTTTATCAATAATATTTTATTTAGGTTAATTCATGGATGGTTTTGTTTTATTGGGTAAGAATTTGTTTTAAGAAATACGAGGTCTTTATTTTATATTGATAGTAAATGTTTTATTTGTGCAAATTTATTTGGTATGAGACTTTTATTTCATCATGTAAATGCGTAAATTTTTAGGTATGCGTGATGTAATGTCCCATTTAAATAATAGCGTAATTAAATAAAATATTACGATGAATAATAAAAGTCAAAGTCATGAGTATAAACGTTACTCCTTACAATTATCCAAGAGTACTTAGAAGGAAAACTAAGACACATCACGATGCCAATATCAAGATAGAGAAAGAAATTTAACGATATTAAAGTAAGTACTCCAAGAGAAAAATAATACAAGGACTACAACTCAAAAAGGAAACTCAAAGATAGGTGGGATTTGACCCCAAGACGAACTAAGCAGCGAAACCTCCATCACCCTAATGACCACGGGGAGTTCTCACATTTGCTCAATAAATTGATGATCATCACAAAAGGAGAAAAACCACACATATCACATACAAACAAACAGAAAGGATAAGCTAGAGTAGAAAAATAATTTATCATACCATTGCATACAATTGTACAGCCAAAGATACATACATCAACCAAGCATGTGAAGACTCACAAACAAGACACTATGACTCAAGACACGATTATCCGGATACATATAATTAGTCAGATTCACCGGATGCTTGCACTTGTGGTGGCCTTTACTGCTCTGCAAAGCCAATTACCAATGGGTTTCACCTTACCATTCACAAGGTTAGCCTTCGAACATCTAAGGTCACTATCCTGTCAAAGACTAGGGCCTCCTGTTACTCACACTACTTGAGTCAGTACACTCTACACGAGACTCACTAACTCTGTAGAGTGTCAGGATGCAATCCTTACTTGAATCCTTACTAAATTATATAATGAGGCACCACCACGAACTTCGTGGAATTACGTCCTAAGCATGAGGCACCACCATGAGCTCCCACTAACAAGGGTCATGATATTACGTCTGACCAATGAGGCAACACCACGAAACCCTTGTGGAATTACGTCCTGACCAATGAGACACCACCATGAGATCTCACCTAGCGATTCATGGAATTACGTCTTGACCACACCAAAATCATGTTTTCTCCAACCAGCATAAAGTCATTATACATACCAATTCCATATCAACATTTATAACCAACCATCCTATTCACGTTACATGTCAAGATCATGCCAAACTCATCAATTCCAGCCCATAAACCATTCAATACATGAAAAATCACTCATTTCATGCTTTATCATAGTAATCCAACCAAACATGTGGCAAACATCCAATAACAGAGAAGAAAACAAGACTTGGGCACATTCTCGGCCAGTTCTTGCTCAAGCTGAAAGGTCTCGCTCAGGCAAGAGGGTTCCCTCGCTCATACGAGCTCCTTTCGCTTAAGCGAGAGCTCGGAGAGTGGAATAGTGGTGTTGTCGCATTCTCTCGCTTAGGCGAGACCTCCTTGCCTGAGCGAGATGGCTTCTCGCTAAAAACTGAAGCTCATCATCTGAGCGACAACTCGCGCAAGCACCTGGGAGGGTTTCTGATACTCTCGCTTAGGCGAGAGTCACTCGCTTGGGCGAGAATGCCAGATTTCCTCCACTGTTCCCGCACGCAGACCAGCCAATACAGTCCAAATCAACAGGTTATTCAGTCCTAATGCAAACAATACACATCCAATACATTTCACACTCAAACTGATTCGAAAGACAAATAAACAGTTCAAAAATCTTTGAGCTCTAGCTTCCCTTACCTTATCAAGAGCTACCGAGAGGGCTTTAAGCAAGCGGAATGGTACTAAAAATCAAAGAACAACTTTGTAAGCTGAAAGCTCGGACACAAGAGCAAGAATGAGTGTACAGGGTGACTCAAAATAGAACAGTGCAACTAGCAAAGGAAAGGAGAAGAGGAAAGTGAAGTCTAACTTAGGTGAGGACAACGTACTGCAAACATGGAGAAAAAGGGTTGTCACTCAAACCCTAGCAGAGCACTATTGAGAGAAATTGAACATGAGCAAGGCAAAGTGAGCTGAAATGAGGGAGTTAGGGTTGTTTAAGGTCTTTGGACACCCTATGGACTAGCCTCAGGCCCAACTGGTTAGATAGGCCCTTAAATTCTAGGGCAGAATTAAAGAGGGCCTTACACATGATGCTTTTACTTTCTTGAGTAGAAAATTTTTGAGGACGAAAAATTGTTGATTTATTTAATTTAATTATGAAATATTAGATAATTATTTGAGTGATTTAAGTTATTGTTTTATTTAATATGTGTTTATAATTTTGTGGTGCACATGTTATTATGAGAAAGCATGTGACTTAATGGTTTGTATATGTGTTATTATGGGTATGATGTATCTGAGTGTATGTGCTCACTTATATACTATGAAAATATTTTATATTATCATAAAATTAATTTAATTAACTCTAATAATTTCATTTATACTGATTTTTTAAAACTCAGTGTTAATTAGACCTATCAAAAAATCTTACATAATAAAAAATAAAATTTCAAATGATTTTGATTTTTAAATTAAATTTTAATTTTTTTTATATTGCTCTATCATCGGATTATGTGACTCCAATAAAATCCTATTTAAGTAAATTTTTAGAAGCTAATTCATTGTCTCCTCTCGTTATTGAAGCCACTGGAAAAAGTGTAAAAATATTATATACCATGGTCGCAAAATAATTGGTTCACTCACCTCTCTATTTCTTAGTACTACTAGCTAGATCCAAAAATAGAAAATATAATTCATGCTCCTTTTCAAATGTTGAAAAACCTCATTGGACTATGTCCTCGATTGCCCCTTGCCTTTCTCTCACTTTCTGCTCACTGCCTAGGTGCGTGCACAGTACACATAGGGACATAAAAACACATTAATATATATATATATATATATATATATATATATATATATATATATTTTTATTTTCTTATTTATATATTATGGAAATGATAAAACCAAGACATTGACCACCATATGTAGCAAATTTAGTGCCAATGTTATTCATAATCAACATCTATGTCTCTACCCACAACAACCCTAAGCACAATTATACACAGTACAAAGTTAAATATAAAGAATGACCAACATTGTCCCAATAATATATAATAATTACTATGCTTCGAGATCATCTTTTAGAAATCCGAGGAATGAACTGATACTAGTAAAATATATGTCTCGTGGTCGTTTCGTCCCATCATATCAACCTCCATCATGACTAAATTAATTCCTTAGATTTCAAGTGGTAAGAGTTGACATTTTCTATCCAAATGCTGTCCACGTGTTAAAAGTAAGATTATCCACGTGTTTTTTTCACTAATTTAAAATTATAAAATTAGTATCTCTAATTGGTGTGTTTCTCATTGGCGTCTGCTTGAATATTTCTCATAAAATATTATGGAGAAAAATACGCCTTTTGACGTTTAACTGAGATTTAGTTCATCAAGATCCTCCATTTGGAAATAGGAAAAGTATAAAGTTGAATTTCTTTTTCAGATCTACTTGAAAGCAAGGGTGATATTCTTATATTCTTAAAGCATTCATTCTTGGTGAAAAGTTTGTAGAATACAGTTGACGGAAAATTGTTGAGTAAAAAATACAAAAGTTTTGTTTTTCTTCTTAATTAGACAACCTGATAATATACAGATAGACAGAAAATACAAGGCCGCTTGTATGTGACTTATTAATTATGTGATTAAATTCTTGTGTTAAATATGATTTTAGTCTATTAATTTTTAATTAAAATTAGAATTAGTTTTTTTTTTAAACTTTAACATAATTTAGTCCTCCAACTTTTGAAAATATATGAATTTAGTCTTTTTAACTAAATTTTGTTAAATTTTTTAACGTTTCAAACATATTTTTCAGTTAATATTGAAGCGAAAATGTGTCAAATGATGTAAAAAATTTTAATGCTATCCTGAAATGTGTTTAAAAAGCCAAATAAACTTAACAAAATATGATTAAAATGACTAAATTATATATTTTTAAATGTTAGAGGATTAAATTAGACAAAAGTTTAGAAAAAGAACTAATTCAAAATTTAACCGAAATTTAAGAGACAAAAAAACATATTTATTACTTAATTTTTCTAATAATTTTTACATGACTTAATGATTCAACTTCACTTTGTTTCATTGTGTGATGACAAAGAGTCAAGTAAAATGGGTGTTTATAATGAAAGGGGACGGAAGCAATAAATATAGACCGTGCTATTTATGAATTGTTATGTTTTAAAAAAGTTATTACTATCTCCTTTCCAATCTCTCTTGTACATTATTACTAAATAATCCATGTATATCTTGATTTTATATATGCTTAGTATATACTTTTTTTTTATCCTTACCTTTTTTTATTCTTTTTAAATGTATGTTAAATTTTGATCAACCTTTTCTATAAACATGATAAATTTTTGTTATTATACTAATGTTTTTTTTTTTTGAACCCGGAGTGAAATTGGGACTTAGAAACTAGTCATTGCTAATATTAAGATTCACAGAAGAGATTGATATATTTAAAACAAACTATTTTTGAAGTACAGAACTTCTATTGACGCACATACTTAAAGTACTGGTATGCTGGTGGATTTCATTTTCTAAGTGCATCCAATTGTGGAAAACCAGCAAGTTACGTAGGGCTCTTTTCTCCTCCTAAATATATCCTTTTATTTTCCAAATCCATCATTTTATCATATTTCAACTAATTGCTTAGGTTCCTCTAATTGATGAAAAAGTACCTAACATTAGTTATCACTTAAAAAGCCACATTTAAGCTTTTTGTACATCTGACTTTGATGTCGTGAAACTTAAAATTCACATTCTTTGTATAGTGCTTCACAAGTATGACTATAGGGGTAAGGCTAAACCACGGACTCTAAGTCTAAATAATTGGTACATCTAATCTCAGAGCAACATATATGAGTATTCATGTTCTATCACACCAGAAGAAAAAGCAGTAAAATAAAATTGTGTTTTAAGTCTAACTTAACTTCATATTAAAAGAATAAGAAAATAAGAATAGGTGAGTAGAAGAGAAGAAGCATGGGAGGCATGTTGGAAGAAGAAAAAAATGATGAGGGTAGGAGCTAGGTAGCTTGAATAGTTTGCAACGGAAATGTGCGGTTGGTATTGATTTAAATGATTGCATTGAAGAACGGGAATTGACTGAGAAATTGCATGTGGAATGAGCATTATTGCATGTATAAATATGTGTTAGATCCTACATTTGGAAAGTTGCTTGTAAGTTGGACAAGGAAAGGTAGAGGGGATGGAGGGGAGGCAAGGAAGCACGTGACTCATGTTGATGATGGATTAGAGAGAAAGGAAAGTGTGAATAGATGAAGGAGACCGCTACTGGGGTCATCATGTGTTTATTCTACCCAGTTTACTCAATCCCCAAATAACCCCTCACATCAAACTTAAACACACTCTAATCACACTATCTTTGATTAGGCACTGTACACAAGAGTTGGTCTTTGTTACTGACACAGTGGAACACATAAAGTTCATCTCTCTGTTGTCACTTCACAAGCTCCCAACCGTATAGGAATTGGACTAACATGAGGGTCAGACAAAGATATGGAAAAGTGAGAGAGAGTAAGAGAGTGAATTTTGCTAGGTGAAACTTTAGAGAAGGGAAGGGGAAAAGAGGAATTTATTGTCTCTTCAAAACCACAACAAGAAAGTATTTGTTGGTTTCTAATAAATGGACAGAACAGGCACAGGGAGAGAGGCCTTATCAGCTTGTGTACTTTAGAGATATTTCACAAACTACGGGTCAACACTGTACAAACTTTTCCTACAAAAATATCAACACATTTTCAACACATAAATGTATGGTCTACAAACAACCACCGCAACTGGAAACTCTACTTCGTCTAATCACCCTGTGTCAACTCTTCAACACTTTCTTTTTCCACCAACAACAACCAAAACTCTTGCCTACACTTTCATCTCTTATAAACATGCTCATCAAACAAAAATACGTGGTGAAAATCTTTACATCAACAACCTTCATTTTCTTTGACATGGACAATAATAGAGAGGGCCTAGCAATTAAAGGCTATCAATGAATCTGAAAAAGTTATGGCAGGCTTTCTGGTACTATGAAATCTTCGCCCAAAAGGAAACCAATGCATTCAATTCATCTCAAGACCCTTAAGTTAACCCAGCAAACCATCAAAACAAACAACTCACTTAAAACCTCACTTTAACTTCACTAATATTTCTTAACCCAGCAAGTCATACAATAGTGTTTAATAGTTTTAGCTTTTATATATGCGTCTATTGAATTACCCTTTGCGTCTCCAAGTTGGATTCCATTAAAATATTATTTTTCAATCACTTCAGTAACCAATCTCATGCACGAAACCTACTTCATGTGTACCATGCATTATCCTCGGTAGTCTTTTTAGAAAAAAGAAACGTAAGAAAATCAGCATGATTAATTTTGCTGATGCTATTCGTGAATATACTTTATGCTTAATTACATAATATATACAGTTAAAAACACCAAGATTATAATAGATAAGAAGGGGAGAGAAGAGCCGTAAACTAATTAATTATGCCATAGATTACGGGACTATATAGTAGATACTAAAGTAGCATTGTTTTTTATTCACAACTTGCTTCAAAAGCCACTCATCAAGACGAAAGGATCATAGTAGAGAAAAACACTCAAGAAACACACTCTTTGCAAAGCTACTACACGCTATTAACACAAAAACATCTTTAAAAGACACAAAAGTCACCTATAATATTATCTTGTTTTTTCTTCTTCTTCTTGGTTTGGATGTGACTCTAGCTTTGTTTCCTTTCCCTCTCTTAACACATTACATCCTTGAGAAGCTTGTACCTGCGTGTGCCGGGTCGTGGCGACGGTGTGGGACTCTTCCCCTTCTCAGAACCACTCTCTTCACGATGATCATGCTGTTTGATCATTTTCTCGCCGGAATATTCCGAACGGTGGGTGGCTCCGGCCTCGTTTCCAGTCACCGGTTTCTTCGAATTCGACCCAATATGTCTCAGGTTCTTCTCCTCGCTCTGGCACCAATCGCACAGTTCTATCTCCGGTAATTCTCCGTAGTAGTTGCTACAATACCTGAAAGACTAGACTGATTAAACTCCAATACTCAAAAGCGAAAAGCACAAAGGTAAAATAAAAATTAAAAACCATACATATTCTATATGAAACTACCCATGAAGATAAAAGCTAGCATGAGTAGGACCACGATCGTGGTTCGTGTAAGATGGTTGTGAAGGCAAAAGAGGTTCTGAAAATTAAAGATGATTATGAGTAGATGATGTGTGTGATTTAGTGAGCACGTGTTGAAGAAGAAGAAGAAGAAGAAGAAGGGAATGGGATGATCTACAAGAAGAAAAAGAGCATACGAGTGCTGGAAGCGATGACGGCATTTGTTGCAGCGAAAAAGCTTATCGGGGAAACCCACGTCGCCGCACATGCAGCAAACCGTTTGAAGATCCACCATTGTTTTCAGCGTGCCCCGAAGATTGAAAGAAGAGAAAAAGAGAATTTGGAGGGGAGAAAGGAGAGAGAAAACGCACCCAGAAAGCCAAAGAGCACACGAACACAGAAAAAAAAAAAAAAAAAAGAGAAGAAGAACAC